>WNFS01000597.1_pt1 | contig 66256 bp, 60 predicted proteins | sample 5400141 | NCBI WGS metagenome assembly WNFS01 (sample SAMN13153358, study PRJNA577476) | soil metagenome | isolation source: 60 cm saprolite under Madrone tree | place: USA:California | collected 2016-06-14 | reverse complement strand
TTTACATTCTGATTCGTTGTGCCGCCAGCTGGTATTCCCGATTCCGCCTGACCGGTTGGCGGTGAAGCAGCTTCAACTGGCTGGCTATTGGGATCTGTCGTTAACGCCGAAGCGGGTTGTGCTTCGGTGGTGGGTGTGGCCGAGCGACGCGTAAACACATAGATAGCCGCAAAGATCACCAGCAATCCAACAATTGACGGCACTAAAATCTTCCACGGATTGAAACTCGTTATCGGCGAAGGTTCGTACGGCAACGACGGTTTATGCATGGGAGTCGTAATCCGCTTGCGCACGACTGTTTCTTCATCCAGATCATCGTTTACGAGGCCACCCGAACCAGTCGGTACCGCCAACGGTTTGCTGTTAGGCCGAGCCGCAACTGGTTCCATGCCGGCGGCAATCGTCAGATCATCAATCAATTCACCCGCTGAGGCATATCGATCATGCGGCAATTTTTCCAATGCGCGCGCGACTACCTGCGCAACTGCCGGCGGCACATCGCTCCGTTCATTGAGAATGGACGGCGCCGGCTGCTGCATTTGCTTTACCATGATTTCAGTTGGCGAGACGCCGGTGAAGGGCACATGGCCCACCAGCATCTCGTAAATGATTACGCCAAGCGAATAAATGTCTGAACGCGCATCGATGTCTGGCGCCTGCGAGCATTGCTCGGGAGACATGTACTGCGGGGTGCCAATAACCAAATCAGGCGCAGTCAGACCCGGATCGTATTCGCCATCTCGTTCCTTGATTTTCGCGATGCCAAAATCCAGCACCTGAGCGTAGTCAGCGTTCATCGTGTTAAGCAACATGATGTTGTCACTCTTGAGATCACGATGCACGACGCCCTGCGCATGAGCCGCATCAAGCGCGCTCCCGACTTGCTTGATTATTTCAACCACGCGCGCCAGCGGCATCGGTCCTTCCTGCCGGATGATGTCCTTGAGGGTCCGACCGTCAACGTATTCCATGACCAAAAAGACAGTGCCGTTTTCGTCCTCGCCGAAATCAGTGACGCTCAATGCGTGCGGGTGAGAAATCTTGGAAGCAGCGCGCGCTTCGCGGGAAAAGCGCGCCACAATTTTTTCGTCGGCAGCCAGCGAAGGACGCAGCACCTTCACGGCTACTGTCTTGTCCATTAACACATGGGTTCCTTTGTACACAGTTCCCATGCCGCCTTCGCTCAGCCGTTCGTCTATCCGGTATTTCCCGGCGAGTATTTGCCCGAGCAAAGAATCATCCGTCTTCTCGAGCGCAATACCGTCGGAAGGACACAACGTAGTCGTGTCCGGATATTCCGCGCCACACTTCGGACATGTTTTCATCGAAGAGTTACTGCCTCGCTAATTTTTCTTACCGGGAGATGAAGTCAGACTATCACATAGCGTGAGAGAGCGGCAAAGACACACTAAGACAGTACTGATGCAGTTTGTGTATCCTATTTCAGTAGCACCGTCGCTTTAGCGCGGTGACCCTCGGCCCGACCAAGTCCGAAAACCGTTTAAACGGTTTTCCTTTCCACGTGTCCGGCAGATCACCGGGCTGAAGCCACGGTGCTAATGAGAAAGTCGACTAACTTCAAACTGCCTCAGTAACCTTAGAACATGCGGACCGTTACAGGCTCGGCGACAGTTCAAAAAAATGCGAGCGAAGAATCACTTCGCTCGCATTAACACAAACCAAGGTTACTTCCCTATGTCTTGATGAACACAATGACCAGCGCGAAAAGCACCAGCGACTCGATCAGCGCCAGGCCCAGAATCATCATCGTTTGAATACGACCGGCTGCACCGGGATTCCGCGCCGCGCCTTCGCACGCCGCCGCGCCGATTCGCGATTGACCGATGGCGCCACCAAATACGGCGATGGCAAAGCCAACGCCGGCGGCAAGTGCTTTCAAGCCGATGTTGTTATCGGCGGCCGGAGTCGCGGCGCCGGGTTGTGCGAAGACGGACATCGCACTCATCAATATCCCGGCCACTGCGAATAGCAATAAGTTGAGTTTTCTCATTTTCAGTTTCTCCTGAATTCTCGTTAGGTAATGAAACGCGATGTCGTCTTGAATCACGTGCTGAACTTTTATGATTTCGCCGGCTCCCGGTATCCACCGCCCCTCGAACAACGGCGCTCCTGCGAAGCAGACCCGATAAATGTATTACTGTCAGCAGCCTTTCTATTTTTCGACAACCAGCGTCTGTTGTTAACTGCGTATCAACGTGTGCGAACGCGCGTGTCCGCATCGCTCGAGACGCGTGTGATTATGAAGCCAACGCCATTTCTTCCGTGTGCCCTGCTTCAATTGCATGATCATGCGCGACATGCTCTTCATGTTCCTCATGTGGGGCATGCGAGACTTCGCTCAAATACAGCTGAGACAGAAGGATGAATACAAATGTCTGGACGGCTGAAACAAACAAGCTCAGCAAGAACAGAACGACGATAAAGAGATTGGGTATGATAAACGATGAATACGGAGGCTTTAATTGCGTGATCGTGTTGAACACTTTTTCATCGGCAAACATGTTGCCGAAAAGACGTATGCCAAGCGAGAACGGTCTAATGAAGTTACTTATTAATTCAATCGGGAAAATCAGCCACGAGATCCACCACACCGGCCCGGCAAGATGCTTGAGGTGACCAAGCAGTCCATTCTCTTTGATGCCGATGTAGTTGTAGTAAAGGAAAGAAGAAATACCCAATGCGAACGTCACGCTCGTTGCCGCTGTGGGCGACATGAACAAGGGAAACAAGCCCATCAAGTTTGAAACCAGAATCAACACTGCAAAAGTCATAACAACCGGAAAGTATTGCAAACCGTGCGGGCCAATGATGTCTTCGAGCATACCGCGAACAGCAAGCACGCCCAGTTCGAGCGTTTGTTGTCCGGAACCAGGTTCCTCTTCTGAAAGTTGCCCTTTCAAAATCCATATAATCGCCACGCTCAGGACGCAGGCGATCACGAACATCACCGTGTACCAGGGGATCGCATTCTCAGGCGTGTATGGACCAAACACTGCTTCCGGCGTAGTGCCGAATTTGGCAAAGAATTTCGTCCAGAGCGGATGCGTATACGTCATCTCAAACTTGTACGCCCACTCGCCAAAGTAGTGATTTACAAACTCCACGATGATTGGAGTATGTTCCGCTGATTGTTCAGCCTGTTCTGCGCCCGCCGCGGCCGCTTCCAACAACATCAAATGATTTCCTCTCGGTGAATAATTGCGAAGTAGAATTCTCTAAACGCCTCGACAAAGAGGGCGAAAACAAAACTACAAAGGCCCGCGATAAGCGCCGGCACGGATGCAATTCTGAATTTGTAGGCCAGCACAATCACTGACCCGATGACCGCGTATCTGAGGACGTATTGAACAAGACTTAGGCGCGGCTTCTGTCCGTCAATCAGAACACTGAACGCCGCAGTGGTGGAAGTTGTCAGCCAATAATGGTTCAGCAAAGACAGCAGACCGCCCAATAACAATCCGGTGCTGAAGCGCCAGGGCGCAAAAAGCAGACTCGCGCCGACCGCGAGGATAACTACTACGATCATGCTGCGAAAAATTCGCCGGTTGGTAGCGTCACCGCCGCTCGCGGAAAACAGTTCGGCACCTTCATTGTTGGTGGTTTCGTTCATTAGCAAAGCTGGGGATTTTACACAGGAAATCGTCTGATTGTCGAGGTAGGTGGGATGCAGCTACCAAGTGCAGCTTGAGCAGCCCCCATCATCTAACGCTCTTCAATCACTCGTTGCAGTGACATGAGGTCAGTACCACCACGCGGTAGCGGGTGGGTCCCGCGCACCTAAAGCGATTTTCACAGCATCAATGCTATATCCGTAGGGCCGAGAACTGAATCAAGGACCCACCCGCTACCGCGTGGTGGTACTGACCTCATGCCACCAAGGCTTAATGAATCAACAGATGATCTGGCGCGGTACGCAACTTGGCAGTTTGCACTACAGTTGTGATGTCAGTCTCACGAACTGATAAAAACCGATTATCGAGCCAAGCACTACGCCCGCCACCAACAACCACGGCCGTGTACCGAACCAACGGTCGGCCAGCCAGCCAATACCGGCCAATGAGATGACGGAAGCAAACAGCGTCAACGCGGCGCCGTAAGCGATACCACTTTTACGATTGATTTCTTCGTTATTCTCTGTTGTCATCACTGCCAATTCTCTCGCGTTAGAAAATTTTTCGGCACTTCGTAAAGCAGAGCGCGCGGCGAGTGACGCATGGAGTCGTGTATGAAACAGACGTGCGTGCACCAGCAAGCTTTGCCGCCATCAATCGCATCAAGTTCGGCGCGGCGCTCGTGTGCTGCCCACAGCGCAGCAAAGTCATAATCATAATCGGCAAGCGTCGCAAACTTTTCGCGCAACTCACAGGCGCGTACGTCGCCGTTGTAATCAATCACCGCAGTTGTCTCGCCGGCAGTACACGGAAAAGGCCACGCAGTCGATTGTTGAAAATTGGCGTGTTGATTGCGGTAATGAGTGGTAATGGCACCGACATATGCCACGTTCTTCACGAAACGCTTGCTCGCGTCATCGGCTGCGAACATGCGATCGCCGTAGCGCTTTGTTAACTTTGAAACGAAGGTGTAAATCTCAGGCAATACTTCCGGAGGCACTTGCTTGATCTCGTCGCCCACCGGTGTCTCACCGCGAACGATGTTGAAATACTGGCCGTCAAGCTGAAAGTTCTGCCACATGAACTCGCCCAGCTTTTCGATTTCGGTAAAGTTGTCAGCGCAAACCACTGTATTAACATTCAAGCGAAAACGATCGCCGAACTTCGCCTTCAGCGGATAAAGCGACTCGACACATTCCAGCGCCTTTTCCCAGTTTCCCGGAACGCCCCGAATGCAATCGTGAGTCTTGCCGTAACCATCAAGCGCAATATTCAGGTAGAGATCGAGCTTTGGGTGCGCGCTTAGCGCATTATCGACAATCTCGCAGACGCGCGATTTGATCAGGCCATTTGTCGGAATGATCAGTCGATTGATCCGATTGTTTCTCGCAAACGTTCCAATAACCTGCGTAACGTCGCGGCGCAAGGTTGGCTCGCCGCCTGATAACCAAAGGTCAGTAATCTGCGGCATCGTGCGCGAAATCTTTTCGATCTGCTCGAAAGTGAGATCGCCCGGTTGATTTAACTCTTCGTGATAAAAACAAGTCTTACAAAATGCGTTGCAGCGCGAGGTAACAAACAGGATGACTGTGCCCAGACGCTTTTCGCGCTTGGTTGAACGAAGCAGCTGCACCAGTTGTACGGCTTTGTTTGGCATTTGTGTAGGACAGACATTGCTGTCTGTCCCGCTTTCCGCTTTACTAATTCTGGACAAACAGGAATGTCTGTTCCACTAATCGCGGGCGATAATGACAGCTTCGGTAGCTGATTTCAATTCGTAGGTTATTCCGCGCCACTTGATGCGACGCGAAGCAGCAGCAACCAGCGCGTTCCAAAGATAAAGCGCTGAAGTGAATGGCCACAGAACCAGGTGAAAGATCCAGCCGCGGCGCAACTCCCTTTTGTACCTGGGTAAAAGCAAAACTATCGCCTTCAGGCGAATGTGAGCCTTAAGCGTTCCCAGAAGATAAATGATCAAGAGCAGCAATAACGGGATAGCGATCGAGCTGTGCTGCAGCGCGCGGGCGACGACCACTATCGCACCGCCAAAGAACACCACGCAAAAAAGCAAGCTGCCAATCAGCACCGGCTTCCACAAATGCGGTGCGTAAACGCGAGTGATCTTCAACTGCCGGTTCGTAAACTCAAGCAGCTCTCTCAACGTGCAAGAGTCCAGCGCCGGTACCAGACAAGCGGGCACAAAATGAACCGGCAACTGCGCTTCATGTAACGCTCGCGTAAGAGTGAAGTCGTCGGACACCGTGCCGCGCCAGCGTTCAGTTATCCGCAACTTCTCGAAGGTCGATCGTCGAATGGCAGTCGAGCCACCCCAACAAAAATTCTTGTCGCGGCTGGCGCCCAACGCTGAAGCGATCGACGCATTCCAGACTGAACGAAAATGCGATGCGAGGCCGCCGTTAATCGGAATGAACCAACGATAGCCAGTCGCTGCTCCGAGCTTTTCATTGGCGAGTGGCGCAACCAGCGATCGCAACCAGTGGGATGGTGGCCTGGCATCAGTATCAACAAACACGAACGCTGCACCGCGCGGATCGCTTTCTGAAACAGCTACGCGCAGGTTGTGCACCTTCTGCCCACTATCGGTTGCAGCTCCCGCGATTATGATTTTAGTGGAAGCGCGATTCGTATGGCCCTGATCGTTGATTAATTTTCTAATCAATCCGAGCGCTGGGTCGTCTGCGCGGTCGCTGACGAAAATGATCTCGTAGGCGGGGTAGTCTTGCCGGAAAAGTGCGTTGATGTTTTCTTCCAAGCCGCCTTCCAACCCGCGACACGGAGCAAACACTGAAACATAAGGCGTGAAATCAGCTAAAGGTTTCGAGGCTTCACTTCGCACGTAAGCGGCAAAACGAAGCCCGCCTCGTAGCGAAATAATGCCAAGCCAGATGACAATCGCGGCAAGGAAGTAAAAGGCAAGCATTCATCTCTACTTCAAGGCCCCGGCGCCAATTGCCGCCAGCGGCGCGATCAGTTTTTGAGTGAGGTTAATTAACGGCTGCGGATAAACACCGATGAAGATGATGCCGGCTACCGAAACGCCCAAAGCAGTTTGCAAAGCAGGCGAGAGTGACAGCGGCTTGTCGTCAGCGATGCGATCGCCGAGGTACATCACCTTGATAAACCGTATGTAGGTCCGCCGAAAAGAAAATATTTGCCAATAAACCCGCCCGTAATCGGCAAGCCACCAAGCGACAGCATGAAGATGGTCATCATCGCCGCCATGCCCGGCGCTTTCTGCGCCAGTCCGGCCATGTCGTCGACGTTGTCGCCAATGATGCCGCGCCGGCGCAGGCTGATCACAATGCCGAACGCGCCCATGTTCATGAGCGTGTAGACCAGCAGATAGATCACGAGGCCGGTGTAGCCATAACTGTTTCCGGCTACGAGTCCGAGCAACAGATAACCCGCGTTTGAGATTGACGAATAAGCCAGCAAGCGTTTCGAATTTTCCTGAGTGACGGCGGCCCAGTTGCCGACCATGATCGTTATGGCCGCCACCAGGCCAAGCAATGGCGCCCAGTCAGCGCGCATGCTGTTCAAGGCCTCGATGAAAATGCGCGCGTAGAGCGCAAAGCTTGCGGCTTTTGATCCCGTGGAAAGAAATGCGGTTACCGAAGTGGGCGCGCCTTCGTAAGCGTCCGGCGCCCACATGTGAAATGGCACGGCAGCAATTTTGAAGAACAAACCCGCGGCCAGGGCGATCATGCCCAGCAACAACATCGGTCTCAAACTGGGCCCTGTGGCCTCTCCGAGCGGTGTGGCACTTGCGATTGTGGCTACGCTGCGACCAATCTCTCCAAGATTCGTTGAGCCGGCGATGCCGTAAAGCAATGACATTCCGTAAAGCAGGATGCCGGATGAAAACGCGCCCAACAGAAAATACTTCATTGCCGCTTCATTTGAACGTTTCTCGCGCTTTGTAAAAGCCACCAGCACGTAAAAGGTCAGCGCCATCAGCTCCAAACTGATGTAGAGCGTAATCAGATCGTAGCCGCAGGCGAGAAACATCATGCCCACAGTGGCGAACAAAACCAGCGCGTAGTATTCGCCGTGCTGTTCCCCTTCGATATCGAGATAGCGAGTGGAAATCGCAATCGCCAGCGCCGCTCCCACCAGAAAGATGCCTTTGAAAAGCAGTGCAAAGCCGTCGATGCGAACCATTCCGTAGAAGCCATCGAGCGGCAGCGTGTCACGAACGGACCACCATTGCAGACCAAGCGAGGCAAAGGCGAGACCAACTCCGAGCAACGAAAAATATGCGACGAGTTTGCTCTTGCGATAAGGCAGAATAACTTCCATCACCAGTGCGAGGCAGGCACAGACCGTCAAGATCAACTCTGGCGCAATGAGCTGCAAATTTGCCACGTTGAAGAGCGCGGTGGTGTTGGCTTGAAGAAGGAACATGTAGTCAGTAATCAGCAGTCAGTAGTTTGTGGTCGTAGGTCGTCACTCAAGGAGTTCAGAGTACAACCTTCAGGTTGCTGCTGTGGAAGAAGCAAGCTAAAGCTTGGACTCTGAACTAGTAGTTCATCACTCATCAACCATCACTTCCCGACCGCTGCGCGTTGTTGCACGTCAACTCCCGGCGGCAGGCCCGGAATCGGATAAGTCGGGCGCACCTGGCGCACGACCGCGTTAACCGGGCGTTCGATGTAGCTGAGAAATGGTTTCGGATAGATACCAATCCATAGCGACATAATCACCAGCGGCGTCATGTAGATCCATTCGCGCGTGCTCAGGTCAACCAGCTTTTCGTTCTTCGGATTATCAATCGTCCCGAAAAACATTCGCTGATAAAGCCAGAGCATGTAACCCGCATTTAGTATGATTCCCAGCGCGCCCAACGCGGCCCACATCGGATTGGCTTCGAAAGCGCCGCGCAACGAAAGAAACTCGGAAACGAAGACGCACAGTAACGGCAAGCCGATGGCGGTCATTACCATCGAAAGAAATACTGCTGCGTACCCCGGCATGACGTGGGACAGGCCGCCAAATTCCGCGACGTTGCGCGTGTGCCGCCGTTCATAAATGATTCCGACTAAAAGAAATAGAGCTGCTGAATAGATGCCGTGGTTGATCATGTGCAGCACGGCGCCGTTGAGCCCGTTCGGATTCAACGCGAATAGACCCAACATCACAATGCCCATCGAGGAGACCGACGAATAGGCCACCAGTTTTTTGACGTCGCCGTCCTTCTTCACCACGAAATACATTGCGGCCAGCGCGCCATAGATTATTCCCACGATCGCCAGGAAGATCATTACGCTGCGCACACCAAACTGATGGTTCGTGCCGGTAAAGAAATAGCTTTCGTCGGCAGAAGCAGCAGGAAACATCGGAATATTAAAACGATAAAAGCCGTATGTGCCTAACTTCAGCAGGATGCCGGCAAGGATTACTGAACCGGCGGTGGGCGCTTCGACGTGAGCGTCCGGAAGCCAGGTGTGAAACGGAAACATCGGCACCTTGATGGCAAACCCTAGCGCAAAAGCAAAAAACAAGAGCACTTGCATCGCGCCCATCGGCATCACTTTTCCTAGTGCCTGAAGATAGAGAATATTGAATGTCCCGGTGCCGTTTGCAATCGCGGCCTGGTAACTATCATTCACGAGCCTGCTCGCTTGCTGATTACCGGCGAGAAGATCGATCATCGGTTGGGTAATCTGATTGGTGAGCGCCGTGTCCTGAGTAAGAAAATAAATCTTCAACACGCCGAGCAACATCACAACCGATCCGACCAGCGTGTACAGAAAGAATTTTATTGCCGCATACAACCGGTTCTCGCCGCCCCAGATTCCGATTAAGAAGTACATCGGCACCAGCGAGACTTCGAAGAACAGATAGAAGAGAAACAGGTCCATCGAAGTGAAGACACCGACCACCGCTGTCTGTAATAAAAGCAGTAAAACGTAATATTCTTTTTCGCGTTTTTCGATGTATTTCCAGGATGACAAGGCGGCTATGACTCCCAGCAGTGTCGTCAACACAATCAACAATACGGCCACGCCATCCGCTCCCATTTGATAGCGCGCGCCAATGACCGGTACCCACTGATGATCCTCTAGGAATTGCATGCCGCCCAATGCCCGGTCATACTTCAGCAGCGCCAGCGACGCGACGAAGGCCACGCCAAACCAGGCGGTGGCAAACTTTTTGATTTGATCTGACTGGCCCTTCTTGAAGAGAACCAGGATGATGAGCGCGCCCAGCGTTGGCAGCCAGGTTACGATTGAAAGTATGGGCAGACTGTTCATGATTTATCGTCCGTAGTCAGTAGTCAGTTGTCAGTTGTTTTCGATTTCTGAGCCAGCCAAAACCTCGACCTTTAACAAGCGGTCAGACCGCAACTGACTACTGACAACTGACCACTCGAACCCCACTTCAAAGTCCCAACGCGAAAATGCTCTTGACGGCTCTGGCGATGTCGGCGCCGAAGAACAACGCCACCGCGGCAACCAGACCGAGCACCATCACCAGCGCGTAATTTTGTGCAAAGCCTGTCTGTGCGGCACGGAATAAGGGCGACATTAGACGCGCAACAAACGCGGCGATTGCATTCACTACTCCATCTACAAAATACTGATCAGTGCCGCCGGTGATGCGGCTTGATAGTCGTGTCAACCACGCGGAACCATTCACACCGCCGTCGATCACTTTTGAGTCGAATGCGAATACGCCTCGCGCGAGGTCCATCACCCGTCGTGTGACCGCCCAGCCAAAAAATTCATCGACCCAATATTTGTTGTAGCTGGCCTGATAAAGCGGCTTTAGTCGCGCCGCCCAAATGTCCGGCAAGCGCGTGTCCTTTACATAGAAAAGAAAACCAAGACCAATGCCGGTGCCAGCGACTAACAGAGAGATGAGAATGAACAGCCACTCGGTAGCAGTCTCGCTGCCGAGCTTCGCCTCAGCGGCATGCGCCAGATTGAAACCTTCGCTGCCATAAGGCGCAGGCGACTCAACCGGCAACGCTTGGGTGGTCAATGCCGCTCGCCTCTCGATAACTTCCAGCGGCTTGCCGTAACTGTCGACCATCTCTTCCTTGCCAAAATAATGCGTTGCGGGGTTCCAGATGATCGGATCCATGAAGTTGACGATATTCATGCGGCCGCCGATGTGCTTGCCGCCAGTAAATGCAGTGCTAATTCCCACGAAGCCGCCGACTGTTGCCAGCACAGCGAGCACCGCCAGCGGCACCCACATCGATGCGGGCGATTCGTGTGGGATATGCGTGTGATGTTCGAGAGTGTCGTGATCGTGATTGTGCACTTCGTGCTCAACCGTATGGTCATGGCCGTTGAGAAATTTTTCTTTACCCCAGAACGTCATTGCCACCAGCCGCGTCATGTAGAAAGCAGTGCAGGTGGCGGCAATCGTGCCGACAATCCAAACGATCCAACCAACAGGTATGTATCGCGTCGAGGCCGCATTCCAAAGAATTTCATCTTTGGACCAGAAACCGCTGAAGGGAATGATGCCGCAGATTGCCAACCAGCCGGCGAGAAAAGTCAGATAGGTATACGGCATGTACTTTCGCAGGTTTCCCATGCGACGCATGTCCTGTTCGTGATGCATGCCGTGAATGACGCTGCCGGCGCCGAGGAACATCAGCGCTTTGAAAAATGCGTGCGTCATCACGTGGAAGATGCCAATGACAAATGCGCCGACCCCGCAAGCCATAAACATGAAGCCCAGCTGCGACACGGTCGAGTAGGCAAGAACTTTCTTAATGTCGTTTTGGGTAATGCCAATCGTCGCCGCAAATAAAGCAGTGGCCGCGCCAACCAAAGCGACAACCATCATCATTGTCTGCGAATGCTGGAAAATAACGTTGGTGCGCGTCACCATGTAAAGTCCGGCCGTCACCATCGTGGCTGCATGAATCAGCGCCGAAACAGGAGTTGGACCAGCCATCGCATCCGGCAACCAAACGTGCAACGGCAGTTGTGCAGATTTGCCGCAAGCGCCGATGAACAGTCCCAACGCTATCCACGACAACAGACCCCAATGGCCCAGCCGCTCCAATGGATAACTCGCTGCCTGACCGAACACATCAGTGTATTGCGAGGTGCCAAACGTCGCGATCACGCCAAAGATCGCCAGCGCGAACCCAAAGTCGCCGATACGATTCGTGATGAATGCTTTCCGCGACGCATTCGCGGCTTCCTGGCGATCAAAGTAGTAACCAATCAACAGGTAGGAACAAAGACCAACTCCTTCCCAACCGACAAACATCATCAGGAAGTTTGAGCCCATCACCAGCACAAGCATGGAAAACATGAACAGGCCCATGTATGCGAAGAAGCGATAGAAGCCGGTGTCGCCATGCATGTAGCCGGTGGCGAAAACAAAGATACAAAGACCGACGCCGGTTACGATGAGCATGAAGATCGATGACAGCGCGTCGAGTTGATAACTCCATTCCACATTGAGCAGCGCGCTGCCGCCATGCGTTACTCCGGGAGTGACAATTGATTGATTGCGCTGGTCCGGCGCGCGCGCGCCCGCTTTTGTTACCGCCTCCTCCGCTGTTGTCTCAAATGCGCTCCAATTTGCACCCTGGGTGATGCGAACTGCTCCACCTGGAATCCAGGTGAAGTTGAATGCGCCGTCCTGGCTGGTGACATAAGTCTGCGGCCACATCGCGTTACTGCTGAATGCGTACGAGTAAACCGCCGCGAACGTGATGAGAAATGCGAGCGCTATGGAGCCGACCGCAATACTGCTGATTAGCTTCTCGGAAAAACGAAACTTCCGCCCGAGCAGGCCGTTGATGGCCGCGCCGGCGAGAGGAAGAAGTGGAACTAGCCAGATGTAGCGATGCATACGGTGACAGGTGACAGGTGACAGGTAACAGGTAAGACAAGCAGTTTTTACTTGTCACCTGTCACTCGTCACTTGTCACCACTTCAGGATATCAATCTCATCAACCCAGATCGTTTCTTTATTGCGATAGAGCGCAATCACAATTCCTAAACCAATCGCCGCCTCAGCGGCCGCAACCACAATCACAAACACCGCAAAAATCTGTCCCGCCACCGCATTCACGTTTCCCGTGTCCTGAAGGTAACGAGACATGGCAATGAAGTTAAGATTGGCCGCATTCAGAATCAGCTCGATCGACATGAAGATGACGATGATGTTGCGCCGCGTCAGCACGCCGGCAACGCCGATGATAAAAAGCAACGAGCCGATGATTAGAAACTTCGAGAGGTCGGGATGCTGTGCCTTTTCCCAGGCGGTCGCAATGCGCCCATTGCTTGCAGTCTGAAACAACAGGCCGAGCGCGGGACTTAGGAAGTTAAAGAGTAAAAATTGCATCTGCCTATTGCGCTATTGTCGGTTCAAGTTTTGCAATCTCGGGATCGTGTTGCGCTTCACGTTGCAAAATTTCCGGCGCCGTGTCGTCAACGGCCGCTTCCTGCTTCAACGTGCGGGCCAACATCACGGAACCGATGATTGCTACCAGCAACAAAACACTGGCTATTTCAAAAGGCAGCGAACCGTAGCGGTAAAGGACACTGCCCACGCGTTCAGTTTCTTTGGTAATTCGCGAAGAGCCTGTTGCTGCTTGGGGTAGCTTCTGTTCGTCCGCAGTGCGCTGCTCACCCGCTGCGCTTACTGCGACCTCATCTCGTTTCTGCAAACCTTCATAGCCAAGATTGATTGCGTAGAGCAGTCCGCCGACAAGTAGCGCGCAAAAGATGACGCTGGTGGTTACCTGTCTGGGATGGTTGAAAATCTCTTCACTGCCGCGTTCTTCCGAGCCTACGTTCACCAGCATGATGACGAAGAGAAACAACACCATCACGCCGCCAACGTAAACAAGTATCTGCACCCCGGCGATGAACTCCGCGCGCAGCAGAATAAAGAGGGCGGCTACCGAAACCAGAGAAGAGATCAAAAAGAGCGCACTGTGAATGGTGTTGCGGGCCATCACGGTCAATAGCCCCGCGAAGATGGCCGCGATGGAGAAAATCCAGAAGAAGACTGATTCCCAACCGGAGAGCACCATAATGATGAATTATGAACGCTGAACGATGAATCCTATCGTCGTACCTTAACGGTTTTAACTAAAGCTACGAAAATTGCCGCCAACTCGTCCGCTTCCTGACACAATCCCGCTAGCTTCTCCTTTTTTGCAATCCCACAGTCGATCAGAAGATTCATCCAATAGATTGACTCTTCAAGTTCCTGCAAACCGGCTTCAAGCTTGCTAATGAACTCAGCATTCGATCTTGATCTTGTCGCTTCGTGATAATGAGCGCCGACAGATGTTCCGCTTCGTAGCAGTTGCTTTCCTAAGACTTGAGCTTCGGCCGTCTTGGGCAACGACGTATAAAGCTTTACGATTCGCAGAGCGAAAGCTCGCGTTCGCAGGCGCAAGTCGTGTTTTGCGTCTGACGTTCCGCGTTCATCATTCATAGCTCATCGTTCATCTCGTGTACTTGACCGTCTCGCGTCCCTGCTCGAGCATCTCGCGGTTCCAAACGAAGCCGGCGCGCGAATAAGTTGCCAACTCAAAGTCCTGAGTCAATTCCAGGCACGAAGTCGGGCAGGCCTCCTGGCAGAGCGCACAGAACATGCAGCGCGAAGTGTCAAAGATAAATTCGTCGAGCACTTTTTTCTTGCGCGGCTTGCCGGCGACGATGATCTCGACGTCCATCGCCAGTACGTCTATGCAATCTTCCGGACAAGCAATCGCGCAAAGGTTGCAGGCGATGCAAAGCGTGTCGTGCGTTTCCGGATCCATGTTGAGTCGCGGCGCGCCATGGAAACGCGGGGCCACGTCTGGTCGAACTTTCGGATACTGTTCGGTGTAAATTCCCTTGCCTGCCACCGCATCCTTATCAGTGACGGCGCCAATGTTGTATTTCAGGGTGAGACGCAAACCCTGCAACAGGTCGGCCATAAAAAAGCGGCGAAGCTTTTCCATGAATTTGGGCTTGGGAACTTTTACTAAAGGCATGTTGTTATTTCCGCTTACCGATTTTCGATTGCCGAATTAAACCACGGCGCGTTGCGTGGCAGTTCTGGTTTTACTTTGCTCATCGTTCCGATCGGCAATGTCTTAGCCTTCGCTTGCCGCCGGGGCAACAGGCGCGACGGCCGGCTTTCCGCGCGGCACATTCACCAGCCGAATGTTTCGGCGTTGGCTCTTCAAATTGAAATCGCGCGAGCGCCAATTGATCCTCGCCAGAAAAAGTCCGGTTAGACCAAGTCCGGCGAGACCCATCACAATCATCAGGGCCTTTCCGCTTGGCGTCAGATTGAGACCAGCCGACAGCGAGTCGATAGTTCTCATTCCATGCCAGCCGTTAAGCGCTTGAACTAGAAAGATCGCAAGTGCCGAGAGCACGATGTTGATGAGTGCCGACGGAATCAACCACTTCCATCCAATGTCCATCAATTGATCGTAACGAAAGCGCGGCAGCGTCCACCGCAGCCAAAAATACAAGTACAAAATCGTCAACAGCTTCGTAACAAAAACTAATAAACTGACTATAACATAGAGGTTGTGATAGCCCTTTGCCTCCGTTAGTCGGAAGACAAATGGAAAATACCAGCCGCCGAGATAGACTGTAACCGCCACCGCCGAGACGATCACCATCGCCGCATACTCGGCCATGAAGAACAGCGACCAGCGAAAACCGGAATACTCGGTGTGGAAGCCGGCGACCAATTCAGATTCAGCCTCCGGCAGGTCAAACGGCGCGCGATTGTTTTCGGCGATGCCGCTGACCAGAAAAATCAGAAATCCCAGCGGCTGGTAAACGAAAAACCAAACTGAGTCGGTCTGCTGCGCGCTGACCACTCCCGAAAGTGAAAGCGTACGCGCAAACATCAATGCGCCCACCAGAGACAAAGCCATCGCTACTTCATAAGAAATCATTTGCGCGCTTGAACGCAGCGCGCCCAGCAGCGAATACTTTGAATTCGACGACCAGCCCGCCAGAATCAACGCCAACACACCGACACTCGACACGGCCAGGACGAACAGTAAACCGATGTTCACGTCCGTTATCACGGCCCAATCCGGGCCAAATGGAACTACCGAAAAGGTGATAAAGGCCGCGGCAACTGCGATGTAAGGAGCGAAGAAGAAGATCCAGCGGTCGGCTTTCTCAGGGATGAAGTCTTCCTTCGTTAGGAGTTTAATTCCGTCCGCGATTGGCTGTAACAATCCCCATGGACCAACCCGCATTGGCCCCAGCCGTGCCTGCATGAACGCTGAAATCTTTCGCTCGAGATAAGTGGCGTAAGCGACCCAGCCGGCCACAATCGTCACTACCAACCCAATCTGAATGAAGGGCCAGATGACGTAGTTAATTGTGCCGGCGCTGAAAAACTTCAGCAGCAGCTGGTTAATGAAATCAATTGGAGCGAAGAAGAGCACAAAACGTCCTTTATCTCTTGCTCTTCTCTGTGCGTCCTCTGTGTTCTTTGTGTCTCTGTGGTGAATCAGGCTTTGAAAACATTCACCACAGAGACACAGAGGGCACAGAGCCTACACAGAGAAATCCAGATGGTTATCGATCAATCTCACCCAAAACAATATCCAGCGTGCCAATGATCGCAACCACGTCGGCAACCAGGTGTCCTAAACAAAGTTGCTTCAGCGCTTGAAGATTGATTAGCGATGGCGGCCGCACCCGCACACGCCACGGTTGCGCTGTTCCATCTGAGACGAGATAACAACCTATCTCGCCTTTCGGGCCTTCGATCGAGTGATAGTAATCGCCCACCGGGGGCTTAACTATTTTCGGCAACTTCGCATTCACTGGTCCATCGGGCAACTTGTCCAACGCCTGATCGACGATGCGTCGCGACTGCCGCATCTCTTCGAGGCGAACTAAATAACGATCATAGGTATCGCCATTTTCACCCAGCGGAATATCAAAATCCATGTCGGCATAAGCCGCGTATGGCCGCGACTTGCGAATGTCCCAGGCTACGCCCGAGCCGCGCAAAGCTGGACCAGACAAACCAATTGCCACTGCTTCTTCGCCTGAGATTACGCCGATGCCGACTGTGCGGCTGAGCCAGATACGATTCTCCGAAAGCACCGTTTCATATTCATCAAGGCGCGTGGGAAAATTATTGACAAAGCGCTGTACGTCTTCGGCAAAGCCATCGTAAGCATCGTTTGGCATGCCGCCAACGCGCCACGCGTGACAAGTGAGTCGCGCACCAAATTGTCGCTCGAATATTTTCAGTATTTCTTCGCGCTCGCGCAGCGCCCAAAGCAAAACCGTAACGGCGCCGATATCGAGCGCGTGCGTTGCGAGCCATAACAAGTGAGACGCAATACGATTCAGTTCCGTCAGAATTGTTCTAAGGTAATGAGCGCGCGGCGGCACCGGCAGCCCCATCATCTGCTCAACGGTTTCTACCCAAACGAGACCGTTGGAAACCGCTGCGATGTAGTCGAGTCGATCCCAGTACGGTGCAATCATCGTGTACATGCGGTTCTCGGCGATCTTCTCCATGCCGCGATGGAGATAGCCGATGTCGCAGTCGAGATCGATGACAGTTTCTCCGTCAAGCTTCAGGATTACGCGCAGCACGCCATGGGTTGATGGATGCTGCGGCCCCATGTTCAGCACCATCTCTGGGCTGTCTAGCAGCGTCTCCCGAGTTGTGGCGATTTCTACTTGATGCATATTTTGCGTAGCACAGACTTTAGTCTGTGGTTCCTTGTGGCACAGACTTCAGTCTGTGGCATTCTTGTGGCAACACAGACTGAAGTCTGTGCTACTAATTAAGCGGCGGCCGGCGCTGGTTCGGATGGAACGTAACAACCGGTCACCTTCCACGGTTCGATGATCAAACCAATTTCTGTCGCTTCGCCGGTCAAACGCTTTTTTGCCAGCTTACTGATGATTGCCGTGGCTGCGCTCGCTTTGTTCCAAACGTTGCGCGGTTCCATTGTTTCAGTCAAGACAAAGCCCGCCACTTTCGCAGCCTCCGGCGTGTCGAAAACTTTTGCGTCATACTGGGCGGCGATCTCTTTTGGGGTCATTGCAATTCGTAAATCGTAAATCGTGAATCGTAAATAGCAAAAAACTTATTCATAAACAAACCCGGCTTATCGGAACTCATCAACGGTGCGCGCTCTGACTATTTACGATTTACGATTCACGATTTACTTGTCTTTCGGCATGACTTCTTTCCCGCCTTGAAAGATTTCGCGCATCATCCGCTCTTGCGGTACGGAAAGTATCTCCAGACCATAGCCGCGTCGTTGCTCGAGTTGTTCGCGTTGCACCTCGCTCATTACCGGCAAATGTCTTTGCGTCCAGGCATTCTCAATAAATTCGAGCGGGTAATCTTTTCTGAGTGGATGCCCTTCCCAGTCTGGCGGCAACAGAATCCGGCGCAGGTCAGGATGATTGTTAAAGGTCACGCCAAACAGATCGTAAACCTCACGCTCCATCCAATTTGCCGCAGGCCAGACGCCAGTTACGCTGTCAACGCTCGCGCCTTCCGCAATTGACACTTTCAAGCGGACCCGTTCATTTCGGCTGATCGAAAAAAGGTTGTAGACAACTTCGAGCGGCGCCTCGATGCGCATCGGATAATGAACACAAGTAAGATCCGACAAATAATTAAAACGTGCATCCTGATCGTCACGAAGAAACGTGCAGACTTCGACGATGCTTTTCGCTTCAATGCGGACCGCAAGCTGGCCCAAAAACTCCAACGGCTCACTGAGTGCGCCCGCGAACCGCGCCTTCAATTTCTTTACTAATTTGTTTTCGGAAGCATCGACCGGCTTGGGTCCTTCTTCCTTCTTTTTTACTGGAGCTTTCGGAGCGCCGGCGGCGGGAGGTGCGGCCTTTTCGGCAAGTGATTCTTTTACAGCGGCAACGCGCGACTTCGCCTGCTCAACCATCGCGGCTTTTTCTGCGTCCGCGCCGACCAGTTCACCGCCGGCGGGAATGGCGGCAGGCGGTGGCCTGCCCGTGGAGTCCGCAGGCACCACTACACCCGCAGGTCTCTTTGCAGTCTCGTCCGCCGGTTTGCCCTGATCGGGCTTGTCGCTGTCTTCGGCCATTAGCTTTTAGTCTCGAGCTCACACTGTCACTGGAAGTGCGATCGGTACGACATTGATCGCGCCCACGACTTAGGCGAAGTGTAGCTATTGCAAAAGGTCGGCAGAAATGGATTTAAACATGGCGCTAATACGCTGTCAACAAACTTGTTTTCGCTTGTTCCTGTGAACGCAGACTGTGGTTTACGCGCGGAGAATGGCGATAACTCGCCGTAATGATCGACGACATTCGTGAAGCAAACTGAATGTTTGGCTTATCAACCTCAACTTGACCATACAACCCGCGAAACCCTATCATGTGATGTTTGAAAATCAGGCGTTTAGCTGTCTAGTTTAGCTGTCTATAGGTGAGGAAGACCCATGAAACCAGGAATTCATCCCGACTATCACGAGATTACTGTTAGCTGCGCGTGCGGGGAGACGTTTAAGACGCGTTCAACCAAGAAAGGTGACTTGCACGTAGAAATTTGCTCGGCCTGCCACCCGTTTTTTACCGGTAAACAGAAATTGGTCGACACAGCAGGACGCGTTGATCGCTTCAATAAGCGCTACGGCAAGAAAACACCAACGGAAACTACCACTGCCGGCTGAACCGCATTGAGTTTGGGTTTCTACGAGGATGACCAAGTTGATTTCGAAACGACACTAGCGAAACTTCAAGATCAGGCGCCGGCTGCGGTTGAGCGTTCAAGCTTTAGCTTGCCTTCTAAGGCAAGCCGGCTAAAGGTTGAACTCAAAACGAGCCGGCGTTAGTGTTTAGTAGGACAGACATTCCTGTCTGTCTTGTAGGATAGACATTCTTGTCTGTCCAAAAACGAAGAAGGACAGGCAGGAATGCCTGTCCTACAGGTAATCACATTGAGCACAAACGAACGAGATCTAATTGTCGGCGGCCAGGCGGTGATTGAAGGCGTCATGATGCGCACGCCGAACGCCTACGCCATCGCAGTACGCAAGGCGGATGGAACCATCGTCAATACGGCGGCGCGACTGCCGAAGTTGGGCGACAAATATCCGCTGTTAAAGCTGCCGGTGTTGCGTGGCAGCGCCGTACTGGTGCAATCGATGGGTCTGGGGATTAAGGCCTTGAATTACTCTGCGAACGAAGCGTTTGCAGACGCACAGGAAGCGGAAGTTGAAGAAGTGGAAATCGCGCTGACACCTGCCGTGATTGAAGGCGAGGGCGATTTCGCCGGCGTCACCGGCGGAGTTCCGGGACTGTTTCCGATTCCCACACAAAAGAGATCGAAGGATGAACTGAAGAAAGGCGGCACGACGGCCGCTGCGGGCTCGATTATTTTCGCGTTGGTCTTTAACGTCCTGCTGTTCGTCGCCGCTCCGCTTCTGTTAACCAATGCGCTGTTCATTGCTGCTGGTTGGGCGCCGACGCCTTCGGTAACTTCAACAACTGCGCCGGCTGCTCAGGCGACTCGCGCAAACGACTCGCCGGTAGTTGCGACCGAGAACAAAGACCAGACCTGGTACGCACGCACCTGGGTCGCAACCAAGACGTATCTTCATCCCGTGCGGCCTTCAATTGCCTTCAATCTGGTCGATGGCGTGATACGCATGTCGTTTTTCCTGATCATGATATTCAGCTTTTCGTTGCTGAAAGATTTGCGACGCGTGTTCGAGTATCACGGAGCAGAACACAAAACCGTGTTCACCTGGGAAGCGGGTCTGCCGCTAACAGTGGCAAATGCGCGCCCGCAACCGCGGCAACATCCGCGCTGCGGCACCAGCTTTTTGATGATTGTGATGCTGGTGTCAATCGTGTTGTTCTCAGTCGTCAAGTTTGATTCGCTGATCTACAACTTTCTGGTGCGCATTGCGCTGATTCCGATCGTTGCCGGCGTTTCGTATGAAATAATTCGCGTGTCGGCGAAAAAGGAGAGCGGCTGGTTCTTCAAGATGATCACGCGGCCCGGGGTTTGGCTGCAAAACATAACAACGCAAGAGCCCGACGATCAACAGCTCGAAGTTGCTATTGAAGCGCTGAAGGAATCGCTGAAGCTCGAACCGCAACCGGGCGCAGCGGCGCTGGCGCCGATGTCGTAAGTACGTGTCCGTTGTTGAAACGTTCGTGGTTTCTTCCCCTCCCTTTGGGAGGGGTTAGGGGAGGGTGCGAAGCTTGACGTGCACAAGCCCTCTCCCCAACCCTCTCCCAAAGGGAGAGGGAGAAAGACGACAAACTGAAGTTTGTCGGACAAAGCATATGTTACAGAGACTCGAACAAATCGAAGCCCGCTACGAAGAGCTTGCGAATGAACTGTCTGCGCCGGAGTTGCTCGCGGACCAGGCGGCGTATACCAAAGCGGCCCGGCAACACAGAAACCTCGGCGAGATAGTTGATAAGTATCGCACCTGGAAAACGTTGAACGAAGAGCTGACTGGTGCGCGTGAGTTGCTCGACAGCGCCGAGGATGACGAGATGCGCGAGATGGCGCACGCTGAGGTTGAAACACTGCAGCAGAAGCTCAAAAAAACTGACAGCGAATTGAAGCTACTGCTCGTCCCGTCCGATCCGAACGACGAGAAGAATGTGATTGTGGAGATTCGCGCCGGCACCGGTGGCGATGAGGCGAGCTTATTCGCTGCCGACATGCTGCGAATGTATAGCCGCTATGCCGAGAAGCAGGGCTGGCGCTTTGAAGTGCTCGATTCTTCCGAAACGGGAATTGGCGGCATCAAAGAAGCCGTGATTTTGATCGAAGGCGACAAAGTTTATTCAAAGATGAAACACGAGTCGGGCGTGCATCGCGTACAACGCGTGCCGCAGACTGAAGCCAGCGGACGTATTCACACTTCTGCGATTACCGTAGCAGTGCTGCCCGAAGCTGAAGAAGTTGACGTGAAGATCGATCCGAAGGATTTGCGCATCGACACTTTCTGCTCATCCGGACCTGGCGGCCAGTCGGTTAACACGACTTATTCCGCCGTCCGCATTACCCATTTGCCCACCAACGTCGTCGTTTCCATGCAGGACGAAAAGTCGCAAATCAAAAACCGCGAAAAGGCGATGCGCGTGTTGCGCGCGCGTTTGCAGGAGCTTGAAGAACAGAAGCAACACGACGCGGTTGCCAGCGAACGCCGTTCAATGGTTGGCTCTGGCGATCGTTCTGAGAAAATCCGCACTTACAACTTCAAGGAAAACCGTGTAACCGATCATCGCATCGGGCTGACGATTCACCAGCTCGATCTCGTCATGGAGGGAAACCTCGACGAAATCATCCAGGCCCTCATCACCCACGATCAGGCTGAGAAACTCAAGAAAGAGGCGGTTGCGGCTTAAAAAAGTGCTGAGTGCTGAGTACTGAGGTTCAGGCTTCGTTCCAAGTTCGAATTAACTCGATGGTGTTTAGCTCGGCACTCAGTACTCAGCACTCAGCACTCAGCACTATGTCCCTGACCACCCACGTCGTCATCATTCGTCACGGCCAATCGCAGGGCAACGCCGAAGGTCGCTTTGGTGGCCACACCGACACGCCTCTCTCGGCCCGCGGTCGCAAACAGGCCGAAGCTACAGCACGCGCGCTGGCCTCGGAAAAATTCGATGCTATTTATTCCAGCGATCTGCCGCGAGCGATTGAAACTGCGACGCCGTTAGCTAAGCGCGTTGGCATTGCCCTCGAGGCTACGGAAGCATTGCGCGAACGCAGCGTCGGCGTGATGGAAGGTTTAACTTTCGAAGAAGCTGCGGAACAACACCCGGAACAATATCAGGCGCTGCTGCGACGCGATTTCGAACACGTGTTAGTAGGCGGGGAAAGCTACCGGCAAACGCTCGATCGCGCGTCACGAAAACTTGACGAGGCAATCGAGCAGCATAAGGGCGGACGGATTGTGATGTTTGCGCATACCGGGACGATCTGCATTCTCATCCTACATTTGATGGGCGCCTTGGATGCGCCGGACCTCAAACCAGTTTGGATAGCCACATCGAATTGTGGCATTGCGCGCTTTGATCTGAGGTCAGACGGTTTCGTGCGCGTTCTCAGTATCAACGACACGCGTCACCTGGAAGGCATCTAGCTTAGCTCAAAACTATTAGCCGCGGATTTACGCGGATGAACGCGGATTCGGATTCAGACCAAACCAAATAAGGATACTGAGAATTGTTTTTTCCGATCCGCGCAGATCCGCGTTAATCCGCGGCCAGATCCTTATGGAGCAGTAATCCGGGCGCGTTCGGCGTTCGTCCAATCGCAGAGTGTTTTCACATCGTCAGCAGAAAGTTTTGAACTCGGATGAAGCGGTGTATATATGCTAAGGGGCATCTTGCCATCCTGAACCTGCTCACACATGTCTCTTAGTCTGCGAGACTGCTTGTCTTTATCGTAGCTGCCCCACTGGGAAAAATTCATCATGCTTCGTGCGTCATTCACGTCACTAATGACAAGCCAGGAAACCGGCGCGACGTTGCTATACCACGGCCAACGCGTCTTATTTGAATGACAATCGTTACAGGAGCGATCGAATATGGCCTCTGCTTGCGGACTAACTTGTAAACGTGACTCAATAGTTTGGGTTGGATCAATCGCAGGATTGGTCTTGGCGGGACGAATAAACTGAATAGCCACAAACGCGCAGACAAGAGTAATAAACACCCAGCGAAAAATTCTCGAAAGTTTCATTCCTGTTCTCCGGCGGCGTGCCGAGTAATCCTGACGGCCAGTCTAAGAAACAGCAGGCGCAAAGGGCACCGCGTGAAGCGGATCTCTTTGCGCCCTCAATTCAATGCATCACTAGTTCTTACGAAAACGCTCAACGCGTGACGCGAACCAGCATCTCGGTTCCCGGCTCGATTCTCAGTTCTTTGCTTCCCTGGATTGCGAGTGAGCCGGCGCCGCCGGCGCCGCCGAGTATCAACCCAATCGCCGCGCCTTTGCCACCGCCCGCGATTGCGCCAATGATCGCGCCGGCTCCCGCGCCAATGCCGGCGCGCTTGAGTGTTTGATTGCCGCGACTGCGAGATTCGACTCCGCCTTCGTTGTCTGCCCGCCCGGTATCGCTGCCATAAACTCGCGTCACATAACCATGTAACGTGCCGGTGCGGTCACCCAGCGTAATTGTATCGAATGCCAGGTTCATGCTGGTGCGGCCCTGTATCTTTCCTGACTTTTGAATCGAGCTGATGTGCCCGGTGATCCTGGCTTCATTAAAGCGCACCGGATCAAGCGCGGTCGCCGTAAAGCGATCGCCGACGCGCGAGTCTTTGCTTGACAACGTGTCTTCGATGCGAATTTTCAGATTGGTCCCGATCGGAACGATTGGCCCAAGCGGCGTCGTGCCGATCTGGGTCGTCGTCCGTCGCGCGGCGCGCCTGAGTCTAGGCCGCGTGCGCCTCTGCGCGTCAATCAACATTGGCAACGACAGCATAACTAAAAGAGTTAACAGCGATATCAATCGCTTCGAATTAACCGACTTCATTTTGTGAACCTCCGCAGCGCATCAGCGTGCGCACAAGTAAAATTGTTTAGAACGCGAGGGGGGTATTAAGTAGGATAGACATTCCTGTCTGTCCCCTATTTACGACGAAGAGGACAGGCAGGGATGCCTGTCCTACCTATCAAACGGGGGCGGCCGCATTTTGCGTTTCGGAATTCTCCAGCAGCAACTCTTCACCGTCTTCCAGCGACTGCTGCCGGTGAACCGTGCCATCCGATTCAAAGATGTAGGCGGAAGGCGCTTCGCGCATGATGATATCCTGCAAACGCATCAAGCCGTAAAGTAAAGCTTCGGGTCGCGGGGGACAACCGGGGATGTAAACGTCAACGGGGATGCAGCGATCGACACCCTGCATTGTCGAGTAGGAATCAAACGGTCCGCCAGTCGAGGCGCAAGCACCCATCGCAATCGCCCATTTCGGCTCGGGCATCTGTTCATAGACTCTGCGAACTACTGGTCCCATCTTCAACGTGACTGTGCCGGCGATAATAATTAGGTCGCTTTGTCTCGGGCTCGGCCGAAACACGCCGGCGCCAAAACGATCAATGTCGAATCGACCGGCGCCGGTCGCAATCATCTCGATGGCGCAACACGCGAGTCCGAAAGTCATGGGCCACAATGCCGACTTCCGCGCCCAGTTCACCACGGGCGCGGTCATGTCGAGCGCTTTTGCGCCAACAGTTCGCCGCACCGAGTTCATCAGCGTGTCAAATCTGGTTAGGACAAATCCCTGGTCGTGCTCAGCCATGGTTCATTGCCGATTTCCGATTGCCAATTGCCAATTGGCTTTTTGTGCTACGTGTAAGTGTATCCGAAGCGGAGATTCTAGAGCTTGCCATTATCTTGGCCAATTCGTTGGCCTCGTTGAGCAAGGGCTCAACCTGTTCCTGCCTTAAGAGTTCACCTTCGACTATCAATTCCATCCAGTAGGCACTCTCGTCTGCTTCCTCTTCAACTACACCAATCCTTGCGACAAACTCTGCCTTTGATCGACTGCGACAAGTTGCTCGATAATTTGCGCCGACGGCGGTGCCGGCACGAACCAGTTGACCACCGATAGTCCGCCCCTGGACGGTATTAGGTAACGCGGCGACAAGTTTGAGAATTCGCAATGCAAATTGTTTCGTTCGCCGCTTTAGATCTTCCGAATTCATTTGTCTAACTCAATAACTGAACAACTTTCAGGTCAAGACGCCAATTGGCAATCTTCAATTGGCAATCGGCAATGATTACGCCCATTCAAGAGCGCCCTTGCGCCAGGCGTAATAATAGCCAACAACCAAAATACCGATGAATACAAACATTTCGACCAGCGCAAACTTGGTGAAACTGAAATCGTCGCCCATGAAGATGATGGCCCACGGCAGCAGAAAGATCGTCTCTACATCGAAGATCAAAAACAGCATGGCGACGATGTAATAGCGCACCGTAAAGCGCGAGTGCGCGTCCGTCAGCGGATCGATGCCACACTCGTAAGGCCTCATCTTTCCTTTTTCATACTTTGCCGGCCTTAGGAACCGGCCGAGAACAATCGGTAAAACAGGAAAGGCAATCGCCACCACGAAGAAAATCATCACCGGCCAATATGCCGTAATTGGAGAACCGATATTCGCTGTGGTTGCCTGAAGCAGCATTAAGGTTTTGGATGCAGCAGCTTGACGCCGCTTTTCCCTCTGTTAGACCTTATTCAATTCGACTTATCTTATTAACAAAAAAATCTTAAGCGGCATAGACATCATTGTCAACGAAGAGTTACGGCGCGCCCTTAGCGCGGTAATATTCCGCTCCTACAGACCTTAAAAATCTTTCGAATCCTATGAGCAATAAATATTTCGTCCCTAACGGGACTTAAGCAACAACACCTTACAGGCCGTCAGTGCAAGCCGCCGCCAGGTCTGCCGCTAAGCAGCGCGATCGCATGGTTCAGAACGGGCGAGATTACGGCAAAGCTTTCGCGCACTGCTTTTGGGGCTCCCGGCAGATTGATAATCAACGTGCCGGAGCGAATGCCGCAGACGCCGCGCGAGATCATCGCCATCGGAGTTTGCTTCAGCGTTTCCATGCGCATCGCTTCCGCGAGGCCCGGCGCTTCGCGTTCAATGACCGTTAGAGTTGCCTCGGGCGTGTTGTCGCGCGGTGAGAATCCGGTGCCACCAGTGGTGATGATCAGATTGACATTGCGCCAATCAGAAAATTCTTTGAGGGCATCTGCGAGGGGATCGGGATCGTCGGAAAGAATCCGCTGGGCCACAATCTCTGCGCCAAGCTCTTTCAGCAGTTGGACAAGTATCTCGCCGGACTCGTCCTTCCGCTGGCCACGAGAGCTCGCATCGCTAACCGTAATTACCACTGCGCGAATCTGAGTTGGCACTAATTGTTACCTTCGGTGGAATACGTCCCTAATGTCCACTAGCCACGGCTCACCGCTTACTGCTCACCGCTCACTTTGTTTCACCGCCGCGCGTGCTCCTTCAACCAACAACGATCCATGACGACGAGGAGTCCCTCATCCAACGCCCGTTGCGCCGCGGCCTGATCAATGACGCCTTCCTGGAGCCAGACGGCCCTGGCGCCGACAGCGATTGCCTGATCTACCGCGGTTCCGGCTTCACTCGAGCGCCGAAAGATGTCAACGAGATCGATTTTGCCGGGAACGTCTGCCAGCGAAGCAAATGCTTTCTCGCCGAATACTTCGGTTTCGTTTGGATTAACCGGAATGACTTTGTAGTCGCGCCGTCGCATGTACGAGGCGACGCCATAAGAAGGCCGGCCCGGGTCGGAAGACAATCCGACGACCGCGATTGTGCGGCAGTCTTCCAGAATTGCCTTGATCGTTTCGCTGCTATTGATTTCCAAATGGATCTCCGTTGATCTCTTACCGCACGCTCGCGCTCACCGCATGGAGCTCCTGCAAGGACCGTACTTGTATCACGCCGCCGCCTGCGCGGGCGCCGATCGCTTCCACGATTGCCTGCGCGCCCGTCATCGTTGTCACGCAGGGAACGTTGTGCTGCAACGCCGCGCGACGAATGGCCTGTTCATCAAAATGTGACGCGCGCCCCAACGGGGTGTTAATGATCAGCGCTACCTCACCGCGTTTGATGTGATCGACAATGTTCGGACGTCCTTCATTCACTTTGAAAACGTTTTCTACTTTCAAACCAACCTCGCGCAAACGTTCAGCTGTTCCCAGGGTCGCGATAAGGTCGAAACCCAACCGATCCAGCTTGCGCGCCAGGATTACCGCGTGGCCCTTGTCACCATCGTTAACACTGATGAATGCAGTTCCCTTTTGTGGCAGCGTCAGGCCCGCGCCCAGCATCGCCTTGCCATAGGCTTCACCAAATGTGTCGCCAACGCCCATCACCTCGCCGGTGGAGTGCATCTCGGGACTCAAGATCGGATCAACGCCGGGAAATTTTACAAATGGAAACACCGGCGACTTGATAAAGAAGCGACTGACGGTCAGATTCGGCGGCAGACCAAACTCGCTTAACGCTCGGCCCGCCATCACCTGCGCTGCGATGCTGGCAATTGGAACGCCGGTAGCTTTGGAAACAAACGGAACGGTGCGCGAGGCCCGTGGGTTCACTTCCAAGACGTAAACGCGGTGGTCCTTAATCGCAAACTGAATGTTCATAAGGCCGCGCACTGACAACGCAGTCGCCAACAGTCGCGTGTAATGGCGCATCGTTTCGATGTGCTCGGGATCGATCCTGACTGGCGGCAGAACGCAGGAAGAATCCCCGGAATGAATCCCTGCCTCTTCAATGTGTTCCTGAATTGCCGCAATGACGCAGGTTGATTCGTCGGCCAGTGCATCGACGTCAAACTCCGCCGCGCGCTCGAGAAATTTATCAATCAACACCGGACGGTCAGGCGTGAAGCCAACGGCGGTGCGCACGTATTGGTCCAGGCTCTCTTCGTCATAAACAATGGCCATCGCGCGTCCACCCAACACATAACTCGGACGCACCAGCACGGGATAACCAATTTGTCGTGCGACCTCTTTCGCTTCTTCAGCACTGGCTGCCATTCCGTTTTCGGGCTGTGGAATGCCGAGCTCGCGCAGCAGCGCGCCAAACCGTTTGCGATCTTCCGCCAGGTCAATTGAATCAGCACCGGTGCCAATGATCGGAACGCCTGCCTGATGCAAACGCATCGCCAGATTCAACGGCGTCTGGCCGCCAAACTGCACAATTACGCCTTCCGGCTTTTCCACATCGACGATGTTCATTACGTCTTCAAACGTGAGCGGCTCGAAATAAAGACGATCGGAAGTGTCGTAATCCGTCGAAACCGTTTCCGGATTGCAGTTGACCATGATCGTCTCAAACCCGGCCGCGCTGAGCGCAAACGCAGCATGACAACAACAATAGTCAAACTCGATTCCCTGTCCAATTCGGTTGGGACCAGAACCAAGGATCATGATCTTGCGACGATCAGTTGGCGCTGCTTCGTTTTCCGTTTCGTAGGTCGAATAGAGATAAGGCGTGAACGATTCAAACTCTGCGCCACAGGTATCAACGCGTTTGTAAACTGGAACAACTCCAGCGCGTTTTCTGAATTCTCGCACTTCGTCTTCAGATTTTTCAGTTAGATATGCCAGGCGGCGATCGGATAGCGCGACCTCTTTGAACGAGCGCAAAAGTTCTACCGGAATTTCTTCCAGCTTGAGCCCTTCAACTGACTCTTGAATTTCCATCACGTCCTGAAGCTGCTCGAGAAACCACGGATCGACGCGCGACAAGCGATATATTTCCGACACCGGCCAATCGTGTTGCAGTGCATAAGTGATGTAGGAAAACCGCTGCGAATTAGGACGCGCCAGCTTGCGTTGAAGCTCATCCGTCGAAACATCTTCCAGACGCAAAGGTTTCACTGCTTCCAATGAGCGCAGGCCCTTGAAGAGCGCTTCTTTGAACGTCCGGCCGATGGCCATCACTTCGCCCACCGACTTCATCTGCGTGCCCAGCACGTCTTCGGCTTCCTTGAATTTTTCAAAATCCCACTTTGGAATCTTGGCGACTACGTAATCGATGGTCGGCTCAAACGAGGCGGGCGTTTTTTTCGTGATGTCATTGGGAATTTCGTCGAGCGTGAAACCGACCGCCAGCTTCGCCGCAATCTTCGCAATCGGGAATCCCGTGGCTTTGGATGCGAGCGCTGATGAACGCGAGACGCGCGGATTCATTTCGATCACGCGAATCTCGCCATTCTCCGGATTCACTGCAAACTGAATGTTCGACCCACCCGTTTCCACGCCGACCTTGCGAATCACCGTGATCGCCATGTCGCGCATCTTCTGATACTCGCGATCAGTCAGCGTCTGCGCCGGCGCGACAGTGATCGAGTCGCCGGTGTGCACGCCCATGGGATCAAAGTTTTCAATCGAACAAATGATCACGACGTTGTCGGCGATGTCGCGCATCACTTCGAGTTCAAATTCTTTCCAGCCGAGGATCGACTCTTCAACCAGGACTTCATGCATCGGCGAGGCAGCCAAACCGTTGGCCACGATTGCTTCAAACTCTTCCGGGTTGTACGCCGTGCCGCCGCCGGTGCCACCCAAAGTGAATGAAGGTCGAATGATGGCGGGATAGCCAGTGTCTTCTATAATTTGCTGCGCCTCGGACCATGATTTCGCAAAGCCGCCACGCGGCATTTGCAGTCCGGCCTCGTCCATCGCCTGCTTGAACAGCATGCGATCTTCAGCGATCTTGATCGCCTCACGCTTGGCGCCAATCATTTCGACGCCACATTCTTCAAGCACGCCCGAATCATCCAATGCTATTGCGAGGTTCAGCGCAGTTTGTCCGCCTACCGTCGGCAAAAGCGCGTCGGGTCTTTCCAGACGAATGATGGCGCTGACCGCCTCGACGGTGAGCGGTTCGATGTAAGTGACGTCCGCCGTTTCCGGATCAGTCATGATCGTTGCCGGGCCTTGCAGGCTTGCGTTCCCGAGTAGTCAAACTCGCACGCCTGTCCAATGACAATTGGACCAGAGCCGATGATCAGAATTTTGTGGATGTCAGTGCGTTTGGGCATTAACCAGCTAGTTTGTCGGGCAGCAAATTTGACCTAAGTGGAGTCAAAGCATTATACATAGCGGTCTCAAACACTGAAAATCGTCTCGCGCTTCATGATTATCCACTCGCGATTAAAACTGTTCTTAGTAGTCGGCATCTTAATCTCCTCGGTTATTCCGATCGTCGCTCAAAAGAAGCAAAAAGCGAGCGACTACTCCAATAGTGCACTCCAGAAACAAGAAAATGGCGACCTGGATGGCGCGCTGGCTGACTATGATCGCGCAATCGCGTTAGATCCGAGGCTCGATTCCGCCTATAACAACCGCGCAAACATCAACCTTCAGAAGGGCGATTTGGACGGTGTAATCAGTGACTACAGCAAAGCATTAGAACTCAACCCGCGCAGCGTAGAAACCTATTTCAATCGCGGAGACGTCCAACTGCAAAAGGGCGATTACGATGCGGCAATCTCTGACTTCACCTCCTCGCTTCAGCTCGGGCCGGAATTTGCTATGGCTTACAACAATCGTGGAATGCGAAAAAGTTTAAGGCGGACATCGAAGGTGCGATCAGTGACTACACGAAAGCCATTCAATTCAATCCTAAGTTGACAATAGCTTATTACAACCGCGGTACAGCGCACCAAGTGAAGCAGGATATGGCTGCGGCGATGAAAGATTACAGCCTGGCACTGGAGGTCGCCCCGGAATTCACGGATGCATATATCAATCGGGGACAGGCGCGGCAGGCGCAACAGGATCTGGACGGCGGAATCGCCGACTACAGCAAGGCAGTGGAACTAAAACCGGATGCGGGTGTGTACTGCGCGCTGGGAACGGTGCGACAAGCCAAAAAAGATTTAGAAGGAGCTTTGGCAGATTATTCGAAGGCAATCAGCCTCGATCCAAACCTGCCGCAGGCTTACAGCGGCAGGGCTGTAATAGAAACGCTCCAGGGCAAGAAAGAAGAGGCGATCCAGGATTTTGAGAAATCCTTTAAGCTTGAGCCGAGTTTGCGCAGACCTTCAAAGAGTTTTTTGAGAAACGGCTGGGACGTGCTTCTCAGTAGATAATGCGAGCTTGAGGATTCAGCTTGCGGAGTCAGCTCGGCGCTGATCCAGACGCTTGCGAAAGTCTTCGCCTTCGATCATCACCTTCTTGCACATTTCGTAAAGGCGGCTGCGTAAGGGAGTGCCAATGCGTTCTTCCAACGTAGTCATTTCCTGAATGCGCTCGGAACTAAATTTCCGAGACCGTCGCGGCGCAGTTGTTTCTGACTCGGATTCCGCTGGGGTTCGCGCCTCATCGAGATAGTTAGTTGTAAAGATCGTAAGCCGGTTGTTGTTGTAACGCGTGTTGATGATTTGATAAAGCGTATCGCGCACCCAATTCGTGGGCACTGACGCTCCCAACTCGTCGAGCACCAAAACTTCAGCCTGATAGACCGGCGCCAGCACTCGCGTTTCGGAAGTTTGTGAAATTGGGTTGTAGGAATCCTGAATTGCTTTCAACAACGAACCTGACTCGTAAAACAAACAGGAGACGCCCTTCTTCTCGATAAGTTCCTTAAGAATGGCAACTGCTAAATGCGTTTTGCCTACTCCAACCGGTCCCATCAACAGAAGGCCCACATCAACGGCGGGATAGTCATCAACTAACCTGCTGGCCAGGCTGTGCGCGAAGTATTGCGAATCATTGCCTGGCTTCGGGTAATAATTATGAAATGAACAGTGTCGAAAGCGCGGCGGAATGCGCGCGGCTTCTAATACTCGCGAACTGCTGTTGGTACGCCGGCAGTCGCAAATCACTGCCCCTTTACCCGCTTCCAGGCGCGTGCCCGTGCCAAAGCAAATCGGACAGACCTCGTCTGCCGAATTTTCATTATGATGCGACCTCGGAACCTCACGATTCTTGGTAATGCTGACTACGTTTGTGTCTTGCTTATCGGATGACATTCAGGGAGTGTACTTGACCAGTCTTACAATCTTCGGCAAACCAATCGATCTATTGCGACGTCGAATTATAGCATCGCGTGACTTTGGGGCAACGAACCACTACGCTCGAAGGTGTTAATTCATCTCGCTTGCTTTGGCGCTTGCGCCAGGAGCGACAATGTCAAACTAACGTGATACTTCTCCTTTAGGCTGAGGAAGGTTTCAAATCGTAAGGGGTTGATTGTTATTATGACTGGCGATTTTATGGCAACTGAAATGCCGTTACTGCATTCATTGTTGAGTAAATTGGGCCTCAGCAGGATAAAGGCTGAGCGTCATCCCATTCGTGTTTTTCTGCTGGACGACGATAAGCGCAGGCATCGCTGGTTCGCCACACGCTTCAAAGGTGACCTCGTGGATGTTGCCGACAATGTGGAGCGAGCCCAGGAAATGCTCAGCGCAAATTCTTACGACGCGATCTTTTTGGATCACGACCTCCATCCCGAGCATTATCACGCACCGAGCCAGGATGACGAGCGCACCGGTTATGCAATCGCAGTATGGCTGGCCGCGAATCCGGGGTTGCAACGCGCCTCAACAATCATGGTGCACACGCGCAATGCCGATGGCGCGATGCGCATGGTCGAGGAACTACGTCGCGCCGGGCGCACCGCGGACTACGTTCCCTTTCCCATGCTGGCCGAACGCATCAAGCACTATTGGGCGCGATAGCGCTTTCCGCAGTCGACTATTGACGATTTACGATTCACGATTTACGAGTTTTTTGGTGGCCAGGGACGGAATCGAACCGCCGACGCCGGCCTTTTCAGGGCCGCGCTCTACCAACTGAGCTACCTGGCCAATCGGATAGGAAAGACCGCGTAGTATAGGGAGTTGTGAAAAGAACTGTCAAATTACGCGGGAAGTTGTCGATTTGTCAGATTCGTCACAAAAAACCGTTGACTGATTACTTGCCGGGTGTATAATCCGTGCCGTTGAGGATGGGGTTGGCGCCCAAACGTCAGTCCAGTTTAAGAGACGACATCCGATTCAAAATTGAAAGTGCCCGCCAGTGCCAGCTCGGCCGCCGATCGCGCCCCCCGCAGTCGCTACCTTCGAGCTGGCACAGCCATTTTTAGACCCTCATAAACTTGATTCAAACGCGCACTTCCCTACTCTTCAATTCCAGCACGCACCATTAAACTTTTCCGCTGTAGTATTGCGTCCGCAACAATACTGTCTTCGTTTGCGCCGGCCAGCTTCCGCTCACGCAGTACTATTGAGCCATCGATGACTACATCCCTGACATCGTTTGCCTGGGCCGAGTAAACCAGCGTTGACGCTAACTGCCCCGCACGCGGAACCGAATGAATTTCATTGAGAGCTACTACGATTACATCGGCGCGCTTGCCAATCTCCAAACTGCCAATCTCATTTTCCAGTCCAAGCGCCCTGGCGCCCGCGATCGTGGCCATTCGCAGTGACTGGTTCGCCGGAATGACTTCCGGTCCATGCAGTGCCTTCTGTAGCAGTGCCATCGTGCGCATCTCCGTAAACATGTCGAGACGGTTGTTGCAGGCAGCACCGTCAGCGCCCAGCGAAACAGATATGCCGCGCTCGAGCATCGTCGCAACCGGAGCGATTCCTGAGCCGAGTTTCAAATTGGATGAAGGACAGTGCGCCACATTCGTTTGCGTTTGCGCAAGTATGTCAAGCTCGTGCTCGTCGAGATGAACGCAATGTGCGAGCACCACATGAGTGCCTGTTAGGCCAAGCGAGTCGAAATAAGCCACGTTGCGCAAACCGGAATCGCGCTCAACCATCTGACACTCGTTCCGATTTTCTGATGCATGCGTGTGCACCATGACGCGACGCTCGCGCGCGAGCTGGCCCACGCGAACAAGCAGCTCACTGGTGCAACTGAGTGCGAAACGCGGCGCAAAGCAATAGCGGATTCGACCATTCGCAGCGCCGTGCCAGCGTTCCAGCAATTCGATTGACGCCGTGATCGATTCGTCTGTCTGTTCCTGAAGGCCCGCAGGCACATCAGCGCCGCGATCCATCATGCACTTACCGACGGTGGCCCGAAAACCAGTCTCTTCGACGACTTTGAAAACTTCTTCTGTGTGGCTGACAGTTTCCATCGTCAAGGCGCAGGTAGTTCCGCCTTGAATCAGCTCCGCGATGCCCAGTTTGGCTGATGCTCCAATTGATTCTGCGGTATGTGCGGCTTCCATCGGCCATACGCGTTTCTTCAACCAATCAAGCAGCGAAAGGTCGTCAGCAGCCCCGCGAAAAAGCGTTTGGCATAGATGGATGTGGGTTTGCACGAATCCCGGCAAGACTGCGCAGTCACTAGCGTCGATCACCACGTCGGCCTTCATGCCTGTTTCAGCGAGCCTCGTAATGCGGCCATCCTCAATCAGCAAATCTCCCGTATGGGCCGCGTCGTGCGCGTCCATGGTCAGAAGGGTACCGCCTTTGATGAGAATTGATTTCTTCATCAGGTATCAGGTGCCGGGTATCAGGTGTCAGTTGTTGAGTGCCAGATATTGGACATACGACGCGTTGAAATACTCGCAGCCGGCACCTGACACCCGGCACCTGACACCCATAAAACTGCCGCGGCGGATTATCCGTTTTGACTGTGGACCTGTAAAGACTAAAGCGAACACAAAATAGGCGCACGGCCGAGGAGCAATCAAGAACCATCGGCCGAACGCCTGTTTTGCCTCTAGTACGCCCTTACTTCTTGTCGGCGGTGGCAGCCTTCGCGGCCGGCGCTGTCTCAGGCTTTTCCTCACGCACCGGCATTCCAAGTTTTACCTTCACTTCTCTTTCAATACGCTTGAGAAGATCCGGGTTCTCTTTCAAAGACAGCTTTGAGTTCTCGCGTCCCTGTCCCAGCCGATCGCCTTTGTAGGAAAACCACGCGCCGCTCTTGTCGATGACGCGCTGTGCTACCGCCAGATCCAGCACGTCGCCTTCGCGGGAGATGCCTTCGCCGTACATGATGTCAAACTCACACTCGCGAAACGGCGGCGCCACTTTATTCTTCGCAACCTTAACCCTGGTGCGATTGCCAACCACGCGATCTGCATCCTTGATGGCGCCGATGCGCCGGATATCGAGTCGCATGGATGCATAAAACTTCAGCGCGCGGCCGCCGCTCGTAGTTTCAGGATTGCCAAACATCACGCCGATTTTTTCGCGAATCTGATTTATGAAAATGAAGCACGTATTCGACTGCGAAACGATAGCTGTCAATTTGCGCAGCGCTTGCGACATCAAACGCGCCTGCAAACCCGGCAACGAGTCGCCCATTTCGCCATCGAGTTCCGCCTTAGGCACCAGGGCAGCAACCGAGTCAACGACGATCACGTCGACGCCATTCGAGCGCACCAACGCTTCCGCGATCTCCAGCGCCTGCTCACCAGAATCCGGCTGTGAGATCAGGAGCTGGTCGATGTCTACTCCGAGTTTGCCCGCGTAGTCAGCATCCATCGCATGCTCTGCATCGATGTAGGCTGCCACGCCGCCCGCCTTCTGAGCTTCGGCAACGATATGCAGGGCCAATGTGGTTTTGCCCGAACTTTCCGGACCATAGATTTCAATTATGCGTCCGCGCGGCACGCCGCCGACGCCGACCGCAATATCCAGGCTCAACGACGTGGTTGAAATTGCCGGGATATCAGAGACCTCGCGCTCCCCCAAACGCATAATTGATCCCTTCCCAAATCTCTTTTCAATATTTTGAAGCGCTGCTTCTATCGCTTTGCTGCGATCCATATTCATTCGTTCCTCAGCCATGGCATGCATCTCTTTCTTTCGCTCCTTTTCTCAACGCTTGTGTTGCCGTATCCAGATCGGGGCCGAGCATAGCACATTAAGCGCGAGAATGGAACAGTGTTTCATACTTGCAACAAACTATTTTCGTGCTGTTAGTTCAACGTCCGACCAGTTCTGCAATCGTGCGGCCGGTGCGGCGCTCGACCTGTTGGCTGAGCGAGGGCATTTCACCTGCGGCTTCATCCTTCGAAATGCGTTCGACGCGCCACATCGGAAAAAACAGATCGCCCACGCCGATAAAGGGCTCGTCATGGACAACTGCATGTACCCAACTATCAAAAGCATTCAAGTCGAGGCCGCGCAAGAATACTCCGGCAGGACTATTTCGTCGAGAAGACCCCAACATTTTTCGCGCGGCGAATGCAGCACCAGTATAACCATTGCGCCTCGCTGAATACGCACGTTGTCTGTAGCTGCCTGATCCATTTCTATGACAGGATTTTTGCAATGACCGCCGCCGGCCGGAAACTCTAAAACGCTGACTACTGACAGGGCGCTGCGATTGCCCGGGTTATGTGCACCGGCTTGGATGGTTTCTCGCCTTCTGTCGGCGCGTGGTTAATGCTGTCAACGACATCCATGCCGCTGGTTACCCGGCCAAACGCAGAAAACTTGCCGTCAAGATTCGGGCCGTCCGCGACAAGTATGAAGAAACTTGTGGTGGCGCTGTTTGGTTCATTGGGCCGCGCCATCGACACAATACCGCGCACGTGTTTAATGAGGCTCGGTTCGTCCGGAAGCTTGTGCGTCATTCTTTTTGCCAACTCAATTCCCCACTTCTCGCTCGTCGACAGATTGCCTCCCTGGATGACGAAACCTTTGACGATGCGGCTAAAGGTCGTGGTATCGAGCGCGCCGGTAGCCGCGAGATTGAGAAAGTTGCGAGCATTTTCCGGCGCTGAAATCAGGCAACATCTCAATTACGATATTGCCGGCCTCGCTTTGCAGCGTGACGCATTGCTGGGCCATCTTCTCAACCGACGCGCCGTCGAATGGTTCGGACCTGGTTGCGACCAATTCGGCAGGTCTGGAGTTTTTCTTTGGAGGGTCGGTCTGTGTCTCAGCGCTTTTCGGTTCCTGAGCGCCCGCGAGAGCAACGAGTACCAGCGTACTGAGCAGCGCGAATATCAAATTCGAAGAGGTAATTTTCATCGAACGCTCGCAGGGTTCTCAAACCAATCTGGCCGCCGACAGCCACTGACCGCCATCGACTACCAAAATCTCGCCGTTAATAAATCTCGCTGCGTCTGAACAAAGAAACACAGCGGTACGCTCGATATCGGCGATGCGTCCAAAACGTCCCAGCGGAATATTTTTGCGTAATTTGTCTTTTACGGGTTCGGGCACCAAACGTTTCATGCCTTCAGTATCTTCGATCGGACCCGGCGCAATGGCGTTAACACGGATGCCGTAACGCCCCCACTCGACCGCAAGATTACGCGTCAATGCATCGACGCCGGCTTTGGCGGCGGAAACGTGAAGCTGCATGGGCGTGCCGAGATAATGAAGCGTGGCGCTGATATTTAGAATCTGCCCGCGCTGCTCTTTCAGCTGTGCGAATGCTGCGCGACAAACGTTGAACGTGCCTTTCAGATCAATGTCCACTACCGTGCCAAAACCATTTGGTGATAACTCTTCCGCCTTGCAAAGAAAGTTTCCCGCGGCGCCGTTGATCACAATATCGATCTTGCCAAAGCGATCGATGGTTGCCGCGATTGCCTTTTCCACCTCTTCCGTATTGCGAACGTCCGCGGCAACAGCAAAGGCTTCACCGACGTTGGCGTTTTGATCGTGTGCCTCGATGATAGTCTTTGTCGCCGCTTCGAGGTGGTCCATGCTGCGGCTAACGAGTGCGACATTTGCACCCGCTTCAGCCAGCGCACGCGCAACGCCACCAGTGATGCCGGTGCCACCGCCGGTTACAAAAGCGACGTGACCGTTCAGAATTCCGTCAACGAAGAGTTTTTCCATAACTTAACCACCAGCAATAAACGGTCGCGACTGAACAATATAAATCTGGCCTTTCATGTAAGCCCATTCGATGTCTTGATCGCGGCTGCCAAACACACGCTTGATAGCCGCAGCTGCGTTTACCAAACGGCGCACGACCGCGTCAGTCAACACAATTCGTTCGCCGGTAATGGCAATCTCTTTCACGCCGCCCTTTTCATCAAACGTCAGTAAACTATCTTCATCTGATCGCGTCAAAACTTGAATAGCATTTGCGCGCGGCTGGTAGATTATTTGTTCAGCAACCTTTTTCCCCTCAACGACCTTAATTCCCAGGCCGCGCTTGGCGCTGATGTAGATTGCGCCTTTGCTTTCGTTGTTGAAGGGATCGGTCGTAATCATCACGCCCGAGCTTTCCGAGTTGATACCTTCCTGAATCAGCACGGCCATGAATATCTTCGAATGGTCCACGGCCATCCGTTCGCGCGCTTCGTACGCTTCAAAGTTCCAGAGCGATGCCCAGACCGTTTTGATTGCGTCAATCAGTTGCTGGTCGCCTTTAACATTCGGCACCGTCGTATACAATCCGGCACCACTAAAATTCGGCAGGTCTTCCGAGTTAGACGAACTGCGTACGAATAACCCCTTGTTTGCAAATTCCAACCGCGCGCGGCGCACAATCTGGGCGCGCAGATGCTCATCAAACGTACCCTGCTCGATGCGCTGCCGCAGTTCCTTTAAACGCTCTCGCCGATAAGCCGGGTCGTGGACAAACTTCTTATCGTTCAACAGTGCATAGATAGCATCGTCGAGCTTGTTAGCCTTGAGAAACTGATCGTAATAATAAAAAGGAACTCCAAAACCGTTAGGCACTTGAATGCCCGGAAGGCGTGCGTTCATCAGCTCGCCGAGGTTCGCGGACTTGCCGCCAAACGCAATACTGGAACGCGCGCGCTGTTGACTAAGGCCAAGCAAACGCGTCTCGGAAAGATCAAACTTAGGCTTAACCACATCGAGCCGTTGGGCCAATCGTTTCTGGTACTCGCGCAACTGATCGATATCCGCACGCTTGATCGAATAGCTACCGTGTTTCGTTTCAAACGTCACCCACCAGCCGTCATACTGCTTCAACAGCGTCTGCGCGTTTTTGATGTAGGCATTCGGAATGCCCCAACCCTTCGCCAACAGATTGATGTGCGACAACGGAGTGGAAGGCTTCGACGTGATCACACCCGCGACCGGCGGCAATTGAATGGGAACCTCGTCCAGCACCAGGATTTCGTTGAAGCCGATTTCCACGTGTTCGTCGAGTTTGGGAATTACGTGAATGCGACCCAAACCTTTCGCCACGTTCAGAGCCTGGTATTCCTGTTCTCGAGCGATGTCGCTCTGCAAAACGCGCCGCACACCCGCAAGCGCGCTCGATTCTTCGTCCTGCCTGTTGGAGTTTGGCTTGTAGGCAACAGGCGCAAAAAAGCTGTGATTGATTACATCCGCGGCAAGCTTGACCTGCTCCACCGGAATCAGATCGCCTTCCCAGAATTCGAAGGTCCAGCGCTTGATTGGTGTTTGATAAGCGATCGTGCCGAGAATGAAGCGCCGGTTTGGTTTCAGGTAATTGTTCTCGAAAAACTCGCGGCCGCGCTCAAGCGACAGGTAAGTTCCGTTCACGAAATCTTTGTGAAAGGCATAGCGCTTAGTGTCGACGTAGTAAATTCTGTTGCTATCTTTGCGATCAATAACAAACAGCACGTGTGGCAGCGCATAAGGCGTGTTGGCGTCGTAAGTCACCGCGAGCGAATCGAATTCAGCCTGCGATTTAACCGCGCCGAGCGAGCCCGAAGACTGGGTTTGCGCTGAAAGGCTGTTGAAACCGACACCAGTCCAAACCAGAATCATTATTAACGAACTGATCAGGACTCGATTGTTCCGAAAATGCAGCACCTCAGATCCTTTCGACTTCAACTGATGTTCAATCCAACGATCTCTTTGCCTTTGCGCAGCAGTAATTCTAGCAAATCATCAACGTGGCGGCGTTCCGTCAGAAAGCTGTTGATGTTGACGCGCAACGCGCGGCGGCCATTAAGTACTGTTGTATGAATCCATGCTTCGCCGCTGCGTTCAATTTCCTGCTGAAGTTTCTGCTGCAGTCGATCCTGTTCGACGCCCGCCAGGCTTGCATAATTCTCCGGCAGAAAACGGAAACAGCAAACGGCTGTTTCGATATCGTTTGCACGTTTGAAGTCGCTCAATTCGTCGATGCGGGCGGCGAAGTATTCGGCGGCATAACCCTGCCTGCCCATGAACTTCAGCGCCATCCACAGTTTCAGCGAATTAAAGCGGCGCGTGCCCATCTGGCCATAACGAAAAAAATCAAATTCCACGTCTGTTCCGCCGCGATCTTCATTCAAGTACTCAGGTGTAATATCAAATGCATCGCGCAAGACTCGACCACCATTGCGCACCAGTACGGCGCCGCATGCAAATGGCACAAACATCCACTTGTGCGGATCGAAGGTTATCGAATCTGCCAGGGCGATGCCGTTTAGTTTTTCCCGATGCCGGGACGAGAAAGCGAGTGTACCGCCGTAAGCGGCATCAATGTGATACCAGCAATTATTTTCCGCGGCGATTTGCGCCAATTCCGCCAGCGGATCGATTACGCCCGTCGAAGTTGCGCCGGCAAGACCAACGATGCAACAAGGAATGGAGCCGGCCTGACGATCTTCATCGACTTGCTGGCGTAGTGCATCGGTCTGAATGTGAAAATCGTGACCGGTGGGAATCTTGCGCAGGCTGGCGCGACCGAGGCCGAGAATGTCCACACTGCGCTCAATGGAAAAATGGACTTGCTCAGAAGCGTAAACAATCAGATCGCCTGGCAGCGATCTCAAACCACTTTTTACTGCGGTTTGATGAACGCGATCACGCGCGCACTTGAGGGCAATCAGGTTCGCTTCGGTGCCTCCGCTCGCGAGCGTGCCGAAACTTTCCGCGCCGTAGCCAACCAATTCGCACAACCAGCGCAACACCCGCGCTTCGATCATTGCCGAGGTTGGTCCATTGCGCCACGCGCCTGCATTCTGGTTGAGTACGGACGTCAACGCGTCGGCCCAAACGCCAATCGGCAAGGGGGTGGGATTGAACTGGCCAAAATAGCGCGGGCTGGGGACCTGCATCGCATGCACCAATACTTCATCGCTAAAGCGAGCGAGAATTTGTTCGGCAGCCATTCCCTGCTCGGGAAACGGCTCGTCGAAGATTTTCTGGAGGTCCTGGGGAGTCGCTGAGGAAGTAACTTTTCTTGAGTCGAGCGTCGCGGCGTAATCGGCGATGATTGCCGTTACTGCGCGCCCGAGTCTCTCGTGCTGTGTTGCCAGAGCATCGCTCATAACCGTTTTCGTCATAATTGAATATCGGCTAACGTGCACGGCGGGCGAGACGCCCGCGCTCCCAGTTAGAAAAGTTTTCGCTCAACTTCAGACAGAATCTCACGCGAAGTTGCAAAGAGGCAAAGCCCTGGGAACTGTCCGCTTTGCGCTCTGCGAAGGTTTAGAGGAAACTTCCTGAAAATGAAAACCGCAGTGAAAGCTGTTCAATTTAGAGAGACCTTGGAAGCTGAGATGGGTACTTACGGCGTCACGCTTTCGAAAGAAGCTCTCGCCGGGTTGGCGCGGTACTACGAATTGCTTACGCATTGGAATTCACGCCTCCATCTCGTCTCCTTCCGTTCAGCAAACGAGTTTGCAACCAGACACGTACTGGAATCATTGTTCTTGATAAATTATTTGCCACAACACTCGCGCGTTGCGGATGTTGGTTCCGGCGGCGGCTTGCCGATCATTCCCTGTCTCATTGCCAGATCCGATCTGCAAGGTGTGCTGGTGGAAGTTTCAAAAAAGAAAGCTTTGTTTCTCCGCGAAGTTCTGCGCGAAGCGTTGGCTAAAGGAAAGGCCCGTGTGATTGCCCAGCGATTTGAGAACGTCGCAACTCCTGAGGTTGATTTCGTAACCTGTCGCGCGCTCGAACGTTTCGAAGCGATGCTTCCCCGTCTCATAGAATGGGCGCCGGCACCCAGCAAGCTGCTTCTTTTTGGCGGCGAGAGGCTAGGCAGAATAATTGAAGAGCTCGGCCTTTCGCCTGAAAGAATTCTGCTACCTAATTCAGCGCGGCGTTTCCTCTTCATCGTCCAGAAAAGCGGTTAGGGACTTCTATAAAGCCGCCCTCGCGATGTTGGTCCCGAAAAGCACAAGGACAGCCAGGAATGTCTGTCCTACTTTTTTCGCTGGAACGGGGTCGGCTTTAATTATTTACACTGCCTAGAGAAAGATTCAGTGCCGGCCGATATCTCAGGCGAGATGTCGTCAAAAACCACCTGATGAGTTGGCTAAACGCCCCAGCCAACTCCTTGGGTTTTGTGGCCCATTACGCTCGCCGCGACATATTTTTGCTAACTGCTTCGGAAACGATTATGAACCGCACAATAAAACTCCTCTTCATCGCAGCGGCCCTGGTTTCCTTGTTACTGGTCGCGCCAGATGCGAAAGCTGATCCGCTGCAAATCATCACGCAGAGTGGTGGCTTTCAGTTGACCGGATTGGGAAACAATGGAAACGGGACGCCTAACAACCAGTTTGACGTATTCATCGGCGATGCTCATTCTGAATCCAACTCGGTCGATTCATCGGGGGGCCGTTTTGTTGCGCTCATCAATCCGTTGACTTTTATCCAGGATTTTACGGGCGTCGGCTCGGAGGGCACTTACCCGCTCAACTTTTCACAGTTGCTAAGTGTTAACGGCCAGACGCAGACACTCAACCTGATTGGCTCGCTGACAATCGGAACCTTCCACGACTCGATCTCTCTCCTGTCAAACTCCCGTATTATTTGGCAGTTTAATGCGTTTACGGTGTCGGCCACCGTGCTGCCGGTTACCATTTTCGGCGCCGACAATGGCGCCTATCACGATTTTCTGTGCGCCCGGTTTGAGGTCAAGCCAACTTGCGATACCACTGTTCCCGAACCAGCGACGATGGTGCTTCTGGGGACCGGATTGGCGGGCATTGCCGCTAAAGTTCGACAGCGGCGAAAAGCGAGAACTTCCGTCTGATTCGAAGATTGAGCATCAACCGATCGCGAAAAAAGGTGCGACGTTCTAAGCGAACGTCGCACCTTTTGGTTTTAGTAGGACAGACATCCCTGTCTGTACCTCGACGTAGCCGAGTTCATTGGGAAGAAGATTTTCCATCTATCATTTTTCAATTCTCATTTGCCATTGCAAACGACTTGCTGGGCGTTGATGACAAATGAAAAATTATGAAAAATGTCAAATGAGAAATGGAAAATCTCCTTGCTAGATCGACATTACGTTCAAGAGAACTTACCGGCAGGAATGCCTGTCCTACTTAGGGAACGATTTCAAGCGCGATCAACTGTTGTCCTGAAACCACGAATTCGGCGGGCGGCAACTCCGTTTCATAAACCGGTGAGAGCACCGTCGGTGTGTAACCACCCGAGTTCCGGTCGCTGTTTAGTGTGGCTACAACCGAGGGTGGCAGATTCGGCAGCTCATTTGTGCCGATAACTGCGCCTGGAGTAATACGGAACAGTTTCACGTAAAGCCGGTCGCTCTTCTTCACTTTGTTTATGGCCCTAACTAACTGCCCGAGGTCTTGCGGAACAAAAGCTCGGGCGGCTGAACCTTCCTGCAACGCTCCACCATCGCCGACAAAGACCAGCAATGGACCCGGCATCGCATCGTTCGGAATTTGCACCGGGATGCGTTGGACGAATTGTTTCCCCGACTCTGTTCGCACATACGCTTGCACCTCGATCTGTTCGCCGCGATGGGCCTCAGTTTTGTTTAAGGCAATGCGTTCGAGCGTCGCTGCATACTTGTTGTCGGTGGAAGAAATATCCAGATTCACGCCTTCGATTTGCACGTCGTCAAAGCCGCTGCCCAGTAGCGAACTGATCGGAGCAGCCACCGAGCCTGCGGCCATAAGCGCCGAGTTTCCGGCGGAGAAGCGACGATCCAGCTCGATTGCTTCCTGCCCACGAACGTTGATGGCGCCCTTAATCGTAATCGTCGAATCGCCGAGAGCGCGTTCGCTTGAGGTGATCGTATTGAACACGGTGAGATTCAGAAGCAGCGGTGTCAGAAAAGAGTCGTTCGCGATTTCATAAGAATAAGTATCACTGCGATCGCGGCTGGTGTGCAGCTTGATTTTTACGGGAATCATCTTCGGCGCCTGGCCCAGCTCGCCGAAAACTCCCGAGGCGCGGTCCTGGGAAATCGATCCCATCATCGTTCCCGGAATCGAAAGCTTAAAAGAGTTGTTGATGTTTGGAATAACCGTGACAACCGCAGTTTCGCTCATCGGCATGTCTGACGCGCCCAAACTGAGAAACGGATGGCCGAAAGCATAAATGTGATTACCATCGCGAAATGTAACGGTGCCCGCCGCGGCAATCGAATAGTCGCCTCTAACTAACTGGACGCTAATTGAAGTGCCGGGCGTAAGCGTCTTTTCGTTCGCTGTTCCCAACGGCGTGATGTTAGCGGAGCCACCCGCCCCCGAAACTGGAAGCAGGCCATTCGCCGTAAGCTGTGGGGCAAACATCGCCAGCGATTCCTGAGTGATGCCACCAAAAACCATCGGCGTCGCAATCGGCACCATTTGCTGCCCGAGCAACGGCATCAAGGGCGAGCCCTGCGAAACGGGCGCAATCAGCGAAGTAGATGTAACTGCTTGTTTCGGCAGGTTAGGTTTCCAATTGGTAGACGCTAACTGGGCGAAAGAAACCGCGCGCGGTTCTTTCGGGCCCTGGCGGACATCTGCAGTACCTTTTTCAAAGAGGTCGATCATCTGCTTGATCGGCGTGATGCCGGCGATTGGCTCTTTGGAAAACGGAAAGCTAAACGCAATCGCTCCAACGAGCTTGTTGTCGATATAAACGGGCGAGCCGGACATGCCGGCAAAGACGCCGGTCTTTTCTACGTTCGCACCGCTCAGTCGCGCGATGATGGCTGACTGCCTTGGTCCCGGAAAGCCTGGCAAAACGCCCAGAATCTCCACCGAAAACTCCTGCGGTTCGGTGCCGGAAAAAACCGTTCGCGCCGTCCCTTTCATGCCGGGACGGAGATCCTCGAGCGGAAAAAGACGAACATCCGGGGCGGCTGCAGTAATTGTTGGCTTCTGCGCAACGGCGCCGCTAACCATGGCCAGCAGCAATCCAACTAACAGAACTTTTGCAAAGCTTTTCATTAAAACCTCTTCGTTATTACCAATCGACGGCGTCAAACGCCGGTTAAATGGACTATAGCTTTCGTCCCTACAAGGGTCAAGCTACTTCCATGAACCCAAAGTTAGGCAGCAGGTGAACCGCCCCTGACCAGTTTCTTAGACGCACAATCCAGCCAAATCGTTCCTTGTCGAGTCGGCGGCGGCGTGATAATTTGCCGCCGACCTTTCCGGCCTTTACCACCGATCAGAAGGTATTAACAATTCTATGGTGACGATCGCAGGTTTCATTCTTGCAGGTGGCGAGTCGCGGCGAATGGGTACCGACAAATCGCGGTTAGTTCTGAATGGCGAAAGTTTTGTAGAACGCATTGCCGCGGAACTTGAAACCGTGACAAGCAAAGTAACTGTGGTAGGCAAGGAGACGAACTCAACAACTGCACTGCAGCACGTACCCGACATTTTTCCAAAGTGGGGCACGTTGGGCGGCGTACATACCGCCCTTGCTTCGTGCGAGGCCGAGTGGTGTTTGATCGTCGCCTGTGATTTTCCTTTTGTTACGGCTGAGCTCTTCGCGCGCCTGGCCAGCCTGTGTGAAAATTTTGAGGCGGTTGCGCCTATCCAAAGCGACGGAATCCCTCAACCGCTCTGTTCCCTTTATCAAACTGAGCGTTGCCTTGAACGGGCCGAGGAGTTAATCAATTCCGGGGAACGAAAACCTATCGCTCTGTTACAATCTGTGCGAACCCGTTGGGTTCCTTTTGCCGAGATCCAGGATTTGCCAGGGGCTGAACGCTATTTTGATAACATCAATACGCCCGAGGACTATGACCGCATTGTTGAGAAAGGAACGGTAAGCGGATGGCTTGAGGGCAGGGACCCATGACGTAGCGAGTCGGACCCTGTTTGTTACTCCATCCAACTTTTATCTCGATGCCCCGACGACGATTCGGTAAGAAGCTATTCAAATCTTTTTTGCCAATTCTCCTCGTTTTGGTGCTCGCTAGTGTTATCGCGCTTGTCTCTATTGTCTACGGAATCACTCGACCACCACGCCAGCATTACCTGGTTACACCAGAATCGTTTTCACAAATCAGCGGCTCGGCGTTAAAGGTTACAGACGAAAGCTGGCGCAATCGTGATGGCACTGGTGCGCGGGGCTGGCTGCTGCGTGGTGCTGAGGGCGCGCCGGCAGTTGTCTTATTACATCGATACGGCGGCGATCGTTCCTGGCTCTTCAATCTCGGCATCAAGCTGAATGAAGCGAGCGGATTTACGATCCTCTGGCCCGATCTGCGCGGCCATGGTTTGAATCCACCGGTAACTGCCTCCACCTTCGGCATGAAAGAGGGTGAGGATCTGCTGGCGGCGTTGGATTTTCTTCGTGGTCTAAAAGGCTCCAATCGAGAGCATTTGACGGCGGACGTTTTTGGGGTCTACGGCGTTGAGTTGGGAGCTTACGCCGCAATAACTGCGGCAGTTCAGGATTCGTCGTTGCGAGTATTGGTGCTGGATTCGTTGCCGCGCAGTTCCGATGAACTAATAAACGCCGGAGTGAGTCATCACATCGGCGTCTCGAACCAGACCGTGCTATCAATCGCCCGCTTCGCCACTCGAGTTTACTTCATGGGTCGCTACCAAAACGGCTCGGCCTGTCAGATGGCGAGTGAATTGAAGAACCCAAGCGTGCTTTTGCTCGCGGGCGCCGACGATGGCTATCTGCGCGATTCCACTGCTGCGGTGCAGCGCTGTTTTCCAAACAAGGCAAATGTCGAAGCCAAGCTCGATTTGCCGTTGACCGGATTTAACTTGCCCTCAGCAACAGGCGAACTAGGCGAAGGCTACGATCGCCCGGTCATAGATTTCTTCGTAAAAAACCTTCGTTAATCTCGGCTCACAACGGCGTCACCGCCACGATTGCCACGCGGCCGTTGTTTGCGATTGCGTCGGTCCGCACCGACTCGGCTTGCCGCAAACTATCCAGGTCCCGCAAAGGAATTAGAAACAATACCGTTTCCTTTCGCAGTTGACTTTCATGAATCACCTGGTCAATTCCGTCATACATTACCGGCTCGTGATCCTCTCCATAAATAACCCGGCCCGCGGCGTAAAACTCCGGACTGCGATCGTTTCGCTGCAAGCCAAATAGCGGCGCGCGCGCGTAACCGCGTTCGTCGGCAAGTTGAATCAATCTTCGGGAAGATTCCGCCTCGGCTAAACCAGGGGCAACTGAATGCAACGCGACTAATGCAATAGCTAAGGTCGCTACGCCAATAAAAATAGCTGCGGCCCTCTTTTGTTCCCGCAAGAGCAGCGCGAGAGTCCCGCCAGCTCCGCTAAATGCTGCCATTATCAACGCAGCGCGGATTGAAATTTTTCCCGACTGCCAGGCGAAAACGAGCAGGGTGATCGCGAATACCAGTCCCAACACTCCCGTTGCCGTCATGGCCCAATTGCTTTTTGATTCTGAATCAAATTGCGCTAAGCGCAAACCGACCAGTAGCGCCACAGCCGGCAACACCGGCAAAATGTAACCGGGCAGTTTCGAACTGGAAAAACTAAAGAAGATCAGCGGCAACAGTACCCAGGCCAGCGCAAAAAGTTGCAGCCTGCTGGTGGCATCGTCGCGGCCTTTCCAAAACGCCTTGCGTGCTTTCAACACTCCGTCGACGAGAAGCGCGCTCCAAGGCAGCGCTAATAATGGAAGAACCACCAGGTAGTAATAGATCGGGCCGGGATGATGATATTTATTCGTGGCGTAGCGCTCAAAGTGGTGCTTGATGATGAACTCATCAAAAAACAGCGTGCCGTGTTTCCAAAACATTGGACCATACCAGATTGCGGCAACAGCCAGCGAGAGCGGTATTCCCCACAGTACGCTCAACCGCAGATTTCGGACCGGCGCCTTGCCACGCAGCGTGTAATAAGCGCCAATCACGCCAAATGGAATAACAAAACCCACCAGCCCTTTGGCGAGCAACGAAATCCCAATCGCAAGGTAGAAGCCGACCAACAAGCGCCGTTGCGACTTCACCTCAACCTCAAGCTCTGCTGCAAAAAAGAAAGCGAGGGCCCAGGCAATAGTCATCGTGACGACTATGTCAAAACTCACGGCGCGCGAAAATACGACTAGGCCACCGCTCGTGCCGGCGACCAGGGCGCTCCAAAACCCGATGGCATCGCCTGGTTGGTTCGTTTCGCCACGCTTAGTTCGTCTACAAATCCAATAGACCGCAGCGACCGTTAGTAGCCCGCAAATGGCTCCGGCAGTGCGCGCCGACCATTCAGAGATACCGAAAAGTTTGAACGCTGCAATCGCCATCCAGTAAAGCAGCGCGGGCTTTTCAAACCACAGATAACCGCCCAGCGTCGGCGTGATCCAATCGCGGCGCAGAAACATTTCATGCGCGACCTGGGCATAGCGCGGTTCATCAGGACCAACAAACGGCAGCTGGCCCAGACCGTAGAAATAAAACAGAATGAAAGCGAGAAAAAGGAAAATGCTGCCGCGCTTGGCAAGGGTTGAAGGTTGCAAGTATAGTCGCCCCGAGATTGGTCAGTTGTTAGTTGTCAGTAGTCAGTGCTTCGCCTTTGGAAAAACTATTCGGTTTATGGCAACTGTCCATTTGAGGCGAAGAGTATCATCGAAATCTAAGCTAGTGACAAACTGAACCGCGAAACACCGGGCCACTCTTAGCACAACTGACAACCGACTACTAACAACTGACTATGCTACGTACCGCAGTCATAGGCGTGGGCCATCTGGGCCGCCAACATGCTCGCATCCACTCCGATCTTGCGACTGAAGGTCTCATGCAATTCGTTTCCGTTTGCGATATCGACGCGGTCGCAGCTAAGTCAATTGGCACAGAAAGAAATACCGCATGGACCGTTGACTGGCGCGAACTTATCGGCAAGGTCGACGCCGTAAGCCTGGCAGTGCCCACGGTATCACACTGCGAAATAGCCTGTGGCTTGCTCGAAGCGGGCATTCACGTGCTGGTGGAGAAGCCGATTTCGCGAACGCTGGACGAAGCCGATCAAATGATTGCGGCTACCGCTAAGGGCGGGGCGCTGTTGCAGATTGGTCATCTCGAGCGGTTCAACCCGGCCCTGATTGCGCTGCGCCCCCACGTGCGCAAACCCGTCTATTTTGAGATTCACCGCGTCGGCGAGTTTACCGCGCGTTCGTTGGACATCGACGTTGTGCTCGATCTGATGATCCATGATCTCGACATTGTCCAGTGGCTGGTTGGCGAAGAAATCGAAGTGACTGAGCTGCACGCTGTCGGCATTCCAATCCTGACGAACAAAGTCGATGCGGCAAATGCGCGACTTGAATTCGCATCGGGCGCTGTCGCAAACATCACAGTGTCGCGCGTGGGCACTGAAAAAATCAGGAAGATGCGTTTCTTTCAACCACACGACTATGTTGCAGTTGATTACGCAACTCGACACGCGTCGATTAGCAGCCTGGCGCCGCCGACGGCCGACGGCGCGTGGCCTGGTGTCAAAATACACAACCTTGACGTCGTCGATGTTGAGCCCTTGCGCGCCGAAATCATGTCGTTTGTGGAAGCGGCGCAGAATGGACTTCCTTCGCCGGTTTCTGGCGGCGATGGTCGTCGGGCGCTGGCGTTGGCATTGCGCGCGCTGGAACGCATTCACGAACACGCACAGCATCCCGGCGTCAGTGAGTTGAGTCAGATTAGTTCTGCATGACTGCCAACCCCGAGATTTCGTCGTTTCTTGAGGAGCGCATCGCGGCCGGCGATTTTCCTTCCGCCGTTTACGTCGTAGCAGAGAGAGGCACGGCGATTTTTGTGGACGCGCTTGGCAATGCAGTAGTCGATCCGCGACCGATACCCGCAACCGCTGAAACAATCTGCGATCTGGCTTCGCTCACCAAACCGCTGGTCACCGGCCTGTTGTGCAGTCGTCGCATCGAAGCCGGCGAATTAACTCTCGACAGTTCCATCGCCCATTACCTGGCCGAGTTTGATCGTACTGACAAACAAGACATCACTGTGCGCGAGTTGCTAACCCATACATCGGGCCTGCCCGCCTGGCAGCCGCTGTACATTCTCGCGGAAGGCGAACCTGCGCGCGCAGTTGGCGCGATTGCTAATCTGAAGTTGGAATACAAACCAGGCACGCGCGTCGTCTATAGCGATCTAGGTTTCATTCTGCTTGGTTTTTTATTGGAACGAATGACAGGTAGTCCTCTGGCGCAACTCGCGCGTCAGGAAATTATTGAGCCGCTAAAATTGCAGCGTACATTTTTCAACCCCGAGCAGTCGCTGCAAACCGGAATTGCTGCCTGCGAACTAGGCAATGGCTACGAGCGCGAGATGTATAGCGGCGCCGGTGGCAGCGATTATCGTGACTGGCGTAAAGATCTGATTTGGGGAGAGGTCCACGACGGCAATGCGCATTTCCTGGGCGGCGCTGCTGGGCATGCCGGGCTTTTCTCGACTGCGCAGGAAACTTTTGTTCTGGCTCAACAATTCCTGGCCGGGGAAAGCAAATTATTGAAGCCCGAAACCTGCGAGCTTTTTCGCCAGGACATGACGTCGGGTTTGGAAGAGGCGCGTTCCCTCGGTTGGCAATTGGCCGCGACGAAGGATTCGAGCGCCGGACCTGATCTTCCCGCCGATAGTTTTGGGCATACAGGCTTTACCGGCACAAGTTGCTGGATCGATCCGCAACCTGAACGAGTTTTCATTCTGCTGACTAACCGCACACACGCCCGCAAGCTGCCCTTCGCAAACATCAATAGCGTGCGCCGCAGTTTTCACAGTCTCGCAGTTACCGCGCTCAAGTCGCTAAGCCAAATCTGACGGCTACTGCTTTGCTGGGGTGATTATTGAGTGAGACGCTGCACTGGTGCGCGCCTCGTTAGGAAGTATGGTGAATGAACTGAGGCCAAGAAAAACGCGGTCCCCGGCGTGCAGCCTGAATGCATTCGTTTCCGGTTTCGGACGAGTAGCAATTACCGGCTTGGCGTTCTGCCGCTCCGGCGTCTCGGTCGTCAGATAGTATGGCTGGTCGCTTGTTTCACACGCGCCGCCGCTCGCCTCAAGCCGAATTCGCAGACGCTCATAAGCCCCGACAAAACTGATTTCTTCCACCACGCCGCTCGACAGACAAACATGTCCCACCGGAAACTCCTGAGTCTTGTTTAGCAGCACGTCTTCAGGCCGGAAAATCAGCTTAATCGCCTGACCTTCGTGAAATCGATCGTCCAGCAAACGCGCCGGCATTTGCGCGCTCCCAACGACCACTTGACCACGCGTGATTGTGCCCTCAAGAATATTTGCCGCGCCTAAAAAGGTGGCGACATATTCCGTCGCCGGGTTGTTGTAGACCTCCCGCGGCGTGCCGATCTGTTCGATGTGGCCAACATTTATCACTGCAATGCGATCGCCAAGTTCCAATGCCTCTTCCTGATCGTGAGTAATAAATATTGCCGGCACATTGACCTTCTTCAGCAACGCCCGAATTTCGCGGCGCAGATGCACGCGCGTCTGTGCATCAAGCGCGCCGAAGGGCTCGTCGAACAACAATACTTCCGGCTTGTACGCGAGGGTGCGAGCGATCGCCACGCGCTGCTGCTGTCCACCGGAAAGTTGAGATGGATATTTCTTGCGATGCTCTTCCAGTTGGACCAGCGACAGCAGTTCGTTAACCGTGTTCCTTATTTCTTTGCGACGGCGTCTCCTGATTCGCAGGCCGTAGCCAATGTTTTTCTCCACCGTCATCTTCGGAAACAGCGCGTAAGACTGGAAGATGACGCCAACGCCGCGTTCGCGCGGCGGCAGCTCGGTCACCTCCCTTCCGTGCAGCATGATTTTTCCGGTGTAAGGTTGTTCGAGGCCGGCAATGATTCTTAGGATCGTGGTCTTGCCGCTTCCGGACGCGCCCAGCAGGACCAGCGCTTCGCCTTCAGCAACATCGAAAGAGATGTTTTCCAGCACGCTGGTCTTGCCAAACCGCTTGCTGACGCCAACAACGCTGGCCGCTGGTTGCGGCACACTTGCCGGTAGCGACGGAGTTGTCGATTCATTCATAATTCTGGCAACCTGGGCCTTCATTGTTCAGCCTCAGTCTACATCCAACCAGTCGCGCGCAAAAAAGAGCACACTAAAAATCAAAAACGAAAAAAGCGCCAGCACAATTGCGATAGCATTCGCGGCTTCGATTTGTCCTTCATTAAACTTGGCAAAGATGTACAGCGGCGCAGTCTGCGTGCGTCCCGCAAGATTTCCCGAAACCAGAATCGTCGAACCAAACTCACCCACCGCGCGCGCGAAAGTCAGCAGGGCGCCCGAAACAATCGCGCCGCGCAACGATGGCAGGGTGACGTGCCAGAAAGTCTGCCAGCGCGTTGCGCCAATGGTCGCCGACGCTTCTTCAAGCGAGCGGCTCATAGTATCGAATACCGGTTTGATAACTCCGAAAGCTAACGGAAAGGTAACGAAGATGTTGGCAAGCACTATGGCGCCGGCAGTGAACATTACCCGGATTCCCTGCGGCCTGAGAAAACGCCCCAGCGTTCCGTATGGCCCCCACAAGAGCAGCAAAGCAAAACCTGCTACCGCCGTTGGAATCGCCGTCGGCAGCGAGATGGTGACGATCAAGGCATTGCGTCCAAGAAAATTGTAGCGCGAAAGTACGTAAGCCGCGAACAAGCCAAAAAGCACATTAAACGTCGTCGCCCAAAAACTGGTGACCATCGAGAGCTTGAGCGCGAAGACAGCTTCAGGGGCCATCAGTGCGGACCAGAAATTTCCCAACCCACTGCTCGTTCCAAAAATGAAGATCGACGCCAGCGGCAGGAACACCAGCGGCATCATCATGAAGATGAGCATCCAAATGCTGAGCGGCCTCACAACATCAAAGCCGCGCACGTGCCGCATTGTTGGTATGACTGAACTCATAAGGACCGTGAATCGTAAATCGTGAATCGTAAATCGGAATATTCAGTACTCAATTATTCATTATTCATTATTCATCCACTCATCCACTCATCCACTCATCACTCATCACTTTTTCCGCTGCACCTGGTTGCGAAAGATTCCTTCAATCACTTCCGGATAAGCTTTGTCCCAGCCGCCGAAATAGCTGACGTCAAACGGCATCTCGATGCGCCCGAATTCCTGGTGCTGCTGGTTAAGAGCGTCGTTGGTCACGGAATAAAAATGAAACTTCACAAATGCTTGTTGCGCTTCGTCACTCCACAGGTATTGCAGGAAAGCGTCCACCACTGCGCGCTTAGCCTGCGTAACATTCTTGTCGATTACAACAGCCGGATGCTCGCTAAAAATCGTCGCCTTGGGTATTACTATTTCGACCGGGGTTCTCGTCGCCTCTTTCATAAGCAATCCGTCCAGCTCATAAGTTATCAACGCGTCACCAAAGCCGGTTTCAAATTGCGTGCGTGCTTCGCGGGCTGAGCCAGGCGTTGACTTAACGTTGCGCCAAATTGCCTGAAGCGTCTGGAGCGCGCGTGCGCTGTCACGTTCACCGAATTGCTTTTGCGACTTAACCAACTCCGAGCCGTAGATTGCGAGTATCGACCATTGCGCGCCCCCGGAACTCACTGGATCGGGGTGAATTATTTCTACGCCAGGCTTTGCGAGATCGGGAAAATCGTGAATGCCTTTTGGATTCCCGGCCCGCACAAGAATAACGAAAGGAGTCTTGTTAACGATGCCCTTGTACGGCGCAGCGTGCCAATCAGTGGTGACAAATCCGCCGCGCTGCAATCGTTGGGCGTCTCGATCAATCGACAGTATGGCGATGTCGGCCGGCACTCCCTGCAAAATTTGATTCGTGACTGTCTCGGATCCGGCAAATGAAGATGTAAAGCCGACGTCCTGGCCGTGCTCTCGTTTCCACTTTGCGGTAAAGGCGGGGTAGATTGCTTTCTCAAGCGACTCTTTCATAATAGAGAAGCCGTAAAGAGTTATGGTCACGCCCCCTCTGTCCGCCGGTTGTTGTGGCAGGCAGCTGGCTAACAAAGCAAGAGCGACCAATAACGAGGTGAGTAGGGCGGCTTTGTTGAGTGTCTGCTTCATACAGATAAACCAAGCCTTTTCCAGCCCGCTGAATCAGGCCGCCACGAGTCGAATTAATGGACGATTACTGGTCTATACCATACCTTTGCCTCTTCTGGAAACAGGTAGTCAAAAACTCATGAAAAAGCTCACAACCATTTGCATTGCGTTGGCCTTGTCGGGCTGTTATTCCCGAGCACCAACGAATCAGCAGGACGGCCATCAGGAGTTGGTGGTTGCCGCGGCAGCCAACCTGACCGACGCCTTCGCCGAAATCGGTTCTCGCTTTACGAGCAAAACGGGAATACGTGTCGTTTTTAGTTTTGGCGCCACTGCTGAACTCGCAAAACAAATTGAGAACGGCGCGCCTTTCGATGTTTTTGCTGCGGCTGACACGGAACATGTCGACTCGCTCGACCGTGCCGGCTTGCTCACGCCGGGCACGCGGGCGCTTTATGCTCGCGGACGTTTAGTGTTGTGGCTGCCGCCCGGATCAAGCCTAAAGGTTGGAAAGGTTGAAGACATAACTGCAAAACAGTTTGACCGTATCGCCATTGCCAAACCCGACGTCGCGCCCTATGGACAGGCTGCTGTTGATAGCCTCAAAAAACTTGGCATCTGGAATGAAATCGAGCCCCGGGTCGTTTACGCACAGAACGTATCGCAAGCCAAGCAGTACACCGCAACTGGAAACGCGGAAGTCGCATTTATTCCGTTGGCTCTGGTTAAGCCGGGCGAAGGCACCTACGTCGAAGTCAACGAAAGTCTGCATCGTCCAATCGATCAGGCTCTCGGTGTGATACAGTCATCCGCGAAACAGGAGGCTGCCCGGCAATTTGTGACCTTTGTTCTAAGTCAGGAGGGGCAGCAACTGCTTAAAGAAAAGGGATATTCAATACCAGGCTCTTAAGGGTCTATCTCGCTCTGTACGGGAGCGTACCTAACTGGTATGCTGCTCCGCGAAATTTTAGCCGAGGATTTGTCGAAATTTTTCCTTTCCAGCTGTTTTAATTTCAATCGAGATCACGCGACAGTGGTCACCTGATCGCAGGGATCCTTCAGGAACAACTCTATGAAGATACTACTTTATAACCCGGACAACGGCGTGACTCGAAACTTTATGCCTCACCTCTGGATGTTCTTACTTCAGGCACTGACACCGCCGGGGCATGAAGTCTTGTTGGTTGATGGCAATGCACGACCGATGAGCGAAGCGGAACTGGTGAACTATATTCGTGAGCAGGGTGTCGGGCTTGTCGGCATTGGCGCAATGACCCGGATGGCAGCGCGTGCCTATCGCATGGCTGATGCCGTTCGCGCAGCCGGCATTCCGGTGGTTATGGGTGGCCCACATGTGACGGAAGTGCCTGACGAAGCATTAGGCAAGGACGGTGGCCCGCGTCACGCAGATGCCATCGCCCTCGGTGAAGCAGATGAGACCTGGCCGCAAATAGTTGAAGACGCCGCGAACGGGCGATTGAAAGATATTTATGCTCCCGTGGACGAAAATGGTAAGGAACACAAACCAAGTTTGCAGCCCTATCCCGCGATTCCGTGGAATGAGATCGACCTTGACCAGTTTGACATGGTGCCAAAGTTTGCACGTCCCCTCCTCAAGCGTTATGGCTCAGGTTGGCAAGCGGTTCACGTGATTCCAATGGAGTCTGGCCGCGGCTGTCCTTACGGTTGTGAGTTCTGCACTGTCACTGGCTTCTTCGGAGATTCGATCAGATTTCGCAGCAACGAAAGCGTAGTCCAGGAGTTGCTAGCTCTCAAGAAACACGCGCGCGAAACTCTTAGTCAGGTCATAGTCTTTTTCATCGACGATAATTTTGCCATTAGTATAAAGCGCACCAAGTCGCTCTTGCGCGACATCATCGCAGCCGGCGCGCAGGTACCGTGGATGGCGCAGATCAGCGCGAACCTGCTACGCGACGAGGAGCTGGTGGATCTGATTGCCGCATCCGACGGCAAATGGGTCTTTATCGGCATGGAGTCAATTGACACCGCAAATCTCGCGGACATGAATAAGAGCTTCAACAAGCCGGCGGAGTATGCAACGGTGCTGAATCGCCTGGCTGCACGAAATATTTATGCGGTGACCTCCTTTATCTTCGGCATGGACAACGACACTGCGGGGGTTGCCGACCGCACGCTGGAACAAATCGAAAGCTGGCCTCCGGGTTTGCCCGTCTTTGGGCAGTTAACCCCGTTTCCGGCAACGCCTCTTTTTGAGCGTCTGGTGGCTGCGAATCGCTTGACGCGTCCCAAACACTGGATGGAGTTTGCCCCTTATCAAATGGCGCACACGCCTTTGAAGATGTCGATTCCGCAGACGCAAGCCGAGCTCGACGAAGCGTGGAGGCGATCCTACAGCCCCGAGCGAAATCTTCAAGTGATGGAAGCTCTCAAGGATCAACATGTCAAATTTCGTGTTATTCATCTGATTATGCGCTTGTTCTTCCGCGGCATCTATTTTCCGCAAATGAACAAACGCGCCTGGCTCAAAGTGATTGCGCAAAATCGCCGCGCAATCTTTGGCCTCTCAAAAGAGGCAATGGGCAGGTGGCGCGCTGGCCGGAAGAATAAGCACCAAATACCGCAGTCATCCTCACCAGCAATTAGCGAGAAAAGAGCAGCCTAACCCCGTGCGCACTCTTATCCGCGCATGAAGTGTGAATTGTAGTACTATGACCGCGCGGTATGAGCCCCCAAGACTAAACCGCGAAGGGTTTGTGTAGTGCGCATTTTTCTCGCGCCGTTCCTAAGCGCCATTCTCCTGGCACAACTGTTATGTGCTCCTTCAGTCTTCGCGCAGGGAGACGTGCGCCCGCGCCGCTCGCAAACCACCGTTGAGCCTTCACCTCCCTCGACTCCACCGAAAGACGGACAGTGGCAAACACCCTCGACTTCGCCAGTTACTTCGGCCGACAGTCTGACCGCTGGGGCTTCTAAAAACGAACCAGTCATTCGCGTTGCGCTCGCCACCGGCGCCCGTTCAGCATCCATCTCCACGACCGGTCATTTGACCAATGCGACTGATGTCGCCAACTCGATGGTGGCGTTGGACGTCGCCAGAGTTCGCCTTGAGCCCCGGTTGTTTTCCCCACTTCCCGCCGCGACGGAAGAAGCGTTCCGACTAAGTCTTGCTGCGTTGTCATCACGAGCCGACGCCGAACAAAAAGCTCGCGAGGTGAAAGAAGCTACTAACGAAGACTCGCAAATCACCCTTGATAACGTGACCAAAACCTGGGGACTGTTGATTGGCGATCATTATTCGCAACCGGAAGCGGAAGAATTGCGGGCCCAATTGCTGGATGCTGCGATCGAAACGACTATCCTGTCGCTATCGCGCCCGGGTGTAACTGTCGCAAAGAATCGTGACACCCAAGCGGCGACGTCTGCCGCAAGCGTTCCGTCGAATGTTCGGTTAGCATCGTCGCGGCCCACCTCGCCGTCGCGAGAGGTGGTTGCTTTTGCCGCCGGCTCGGGTCGTCTCTTCAGTTCCAGTGCGCCAGTGATGTTTGGCTCCGACGATGAAAAGGCGCCGGTACGTTTCAATGACAAGCCATATCGCGGACGCATTGAAGTGTTTGCAAACACGCGAGGCGCGCTGACTGTCGTTAACGTGATTGGGCTTGAAGATTATGTGAAGGGCGTAGTCCCAAACGAATTGTCTGCGGGCGGTTATCCGCTGATTGAGGCACACAAGGCCCAGGCAATTGCGGCGCGCACTTATGCATTGAGAAACCGCGGCCAGTTTATCTCGCAAGGCTACGATCTGCTGCCGACGACACGCTCGCAGGTTTATCGCGGACTGACATCGGAGAATGCGCTTTCGTCGCGGGCCGTGGATGAAACGCGTGGGATGGTGGCAACCTATAACGGTGAACCAATCAACGCGTTGTACACATCGACCTGCGGTGGCCGCACCGAAGACGCGGCAAATATTTTCAATGACGCAGTTCCCTACTTGAAGGGGCGCGAGTGTGCCGCCGAAGGCCATGCAGCGCTGGCGCCTTTTATCGTAAAGACGTCACGCGAACCAGCCGAACTCAAGACTCAACAAAATGTGGCACTAGCGCGCGACGTAGCTCTGCTTGCCGTTCAGAACTTTACTTCACTGCGTGCTCGCGTTTCGGATTCCTGGCTTGATGCCGAGGCATCGGTATCGGATGTTCGCAGTTGGCTAGCATCAGTTGCGCGCCTGGCCCATCAAACAGCGCCGACGGTGACTGAAGACGTCAATCGTCCGCCAGCGTTTGCCACCGCATTGAGCACGGCCGTTTATGGTGAAAGCCGCGCCGACACGCTGCTTAACAACGCCGACGTTGAATACTTCCTCGCGGTGCGCGATGCCGGAGAAATTCCACCAGCTAATCGTGCCGACGTCGCGCAACTTCTGCGCGATGGTTATTTCTCGGTTTTTCCCGACGCCACGCTGCGTCCGCGCGAACCTCTTTCGCGAGGCCGCGCGCTGCATTCGATAGCGCGAATCCTGGAGGCGCGCAGTTTATTGCAACTGCAGAGAGGATCATCACGGCCAACTGCAGACGACAACCTCGTAATGCGAAGCACGAAAGGAAAAGACCTGCCGGTCAAAGTCAGTGCTGATGCGTTTCTCTTTCGGCAGATAGGCGAAAGTCTTTATCCTGTTTCTACGATCGCGCTGGTTGGCGGCGAGCCGGTAGTGTTTCATGTGAACGGCGCAGGCGAAGTGGATTATCTGGAAGTGCGGCCGTCCGCCAATGGCGCCGCTGCCGATCGCTTCTCGCCTTTTACTAATTGGACCACTTACTTAACTCCGGGTCAGGCGCAGGCGCGTCTGGGGCGTTATGCCGCCGGCATCGGATCCCTCACCGACTTGCGCGTCATCGCACGCGGCAGTTCGCGCCGAGCGACTGATCTCGAAATGGTTGGAACACAGGGAACAGCGCACGTTCGCGGCGGTCGTATTCGTTCAGCATTGGGCCTGCGTGAACAACTCTTTGTGATTGAACGCCGCTACGGCGAAGATGGACGTGTTGTTGGTTTCACTTTTCTCGGACGCGGTTGGGGCCATGGCGTCGGCATGTGCCAAGTGGGCGCTTATGGCCTGGCGCGGCAGGGGTTCACCTACGAACAAATCCTCAAGGCTTACTACACGGGGATTGAATTGACGCGAATGTACTAATGCAAAATCTTCTGCATGTTTTGAACTTGACCTCTTCCCTCCTCTGCGTGTTAATTGCCTCAGACACGTGCTAGTTTGACCTTCCGCTCGGGCTGGATTGCCAAGGACAACGTTATGGCTTCAAGGATTGAACCTCTACTAACCGTCGCACAGCTTGACGCCTGTCCGGACGACAACAACCGCTACGAGTTGGTCGGAGGAGAACTATTCGTGTCACGTGCTCCGGGCATCCCACACCAACGCGTGCTTCAGAATCTTCAGATTGCTTTGATCGATTATCTGAGAACTAACCCTATCGGAATTCTCGTTCCGGGCACCGGAATGATTCTCAGCGATTACGATGCCGTAATTCCAGACCTGGCTTTCGTTCGCAACGAACGTTGGGACGAGGTTGTCACGGGTGAGAAATTTACGCGAGCGGTTGATCTGGTCATCGAAATCATCTCTCCGGGCAAAGAGAATCGTGAGCGCGATCTAACGGTCAAGCGTCAGCTATATGCGAAGTACGGTGTGAAAGAATATTGGATCGTCGATTCGGAAAACTCTTCTGCTCTAATCTTTCGATTACGAGAACAGACACTCGAAGAAATCGTTGTTGTATCCGCTGACGAGGAAATCACCTCACCTCTGCTTCCAGGGTTTCAATTGAAGGTTAAGGCAATCTTCAATTTTTAGGACTATCGCCTCCGCCCACATGCGGTTCTCGCGTAATCAAATCATTGGCACGCTGATTCTCATCACGCTGCTCTGGGCAGTAATTCTTTACCGCATGCTATTCTCTCGCGCGTGAGCGCAGACAAATACAGAACCGGGAGCGGTAGCGACCGGGTCCTACGTTCAACCAGCCTTTACCTGTTGATATCAAACACAAGCTTGAGTGCTGAGACCCGGTCGCTACTGCTCCCGGTTCCGTATTTGTCTTCCCACTAGTATGAATGATTCTCCTATCGCAATCGTTGGCCCAACCGCTTCCGGCAAAAGCACGCTCGGAATCGAAGTCGCATTGCGTCTTGGCGGTGAAATTATCAACTGCGATTCGGTGCAGGTTTATCAAGGCATTCAAATAGCAACAGCGAAAGTTCCATATGAAGAACGCCGCGGCGTGCCGCATCATCTGATCGATTTCGTCTCACCGGAAATTAATTACACTGCGGGCGAATGGGCGCGTGAAGCCGCCGCGAAAATCGAAGAGATAGAGCAGCGCGGTCGAGTGCCAATACTTGTCGGCGGCACAGGACTTTACCTGCGCGCCTTGCGCACCCCTTTTTTTCCCAGCCCGCAGACGGATGAAGTGCTTCGTCGCCGGCTTAACCAAGTCCGGGAAAGGCGTGGAGTGGAATACCTTCATCGCCTATTACAACGACTGGATTCAAAAAGCGCGGCAGAACTATTTCCGCGTGATTGGCCGCGTGTGCAACGCGCGATCGAAGTTCGACTGCAAACGGGAACCCGAATGTCTCAGCAAAAACCCCTAAGACCTCCACCGCCGGAGATTGCCGGGCGCCTCCGCGTAATTGTCCTGAACCCGCCGCGTGCGGAGCTCTATCAACGCATAAATGAGCGCACCGAGAAACATTTTGCTGCCGGTCTGGTTGAGGAAGTTGAGAGGTTGCTAAAGCAGGGTGTCCCTCCGAACTCAAACGCCCTGGGCGCGCACGGCTACCGGCGCGTAGTCGAATACCTCCAGGGCAAACGCGAGTTAGATAGCGCGATTGAGCAAACGAAGCTTGACGTCCGGCATTACGCAAAAAGGCAGTTGACCTGGTTTCGTCGCGAGCCGGGCACGGAATGGTTTGAGGGTTTTGGAGAAGCTGACCACCCGACCGCGGAGGTCTTTCAGGCGCTCCAAAGGGTTTCAAACAAAAGTTAAAGTTTCCTTCACAAGACGGATATTCCTTGTCAGGATGAAACGGCTGCGGTAGTCTGACTAATAATCCCCCATGTCACAGTCCGACCCAACAGGTGTGGCCATGTTAGATGGAAAGCCTGCGCCGCAAAACATTCAGGACGCATTCCTAAATACTGTCCGCCGCGAGAAAACGACGGTCATTATCTTCCTGTTGAACGGCGCAAAGTTGACCGGCCGCATTCGTAGTTTCGATAAGTTTTCTGTTTTGCTCGAGTCCGGCGCCCATGAACAACTGATCTTCAAACACGCGATCTCAACCATCTCACAGACACGTCGCAACACTGGCGACCTGCGCACACAAGCTCACACTGAAACCGCTTTCGAACCAGCCAGCAATCCCAACTCGCCTGAATCGTGACATTCCTTTAAACTCTTGCCTGAATTTCAAACCGGCAAGAGGAAACAGGTGTCAGGAACTTTTATTACTTTCGAAGGAATTGATGGTAGCGGCAAGTCTACGCAACTGCGCATGCTTGCAAACTACTTGAAAGAAGTGGGCTGTGAAGTTTTGCTGACGCGCGAACCGGGCGGCACGCCGGTTGGCGTTCGCCTGCGCGGGGCGCTGCTCGATGCGCATGAAGAGGTAGATCCGTTAACGGAACTGTTGGTCTTCGCCGCCGATCGCGCGCAGCACGTGCGACTCGTTTTGCGGCCGGCGATTGCAGCCGGGAAGGTTATTATTTCCGATCGCTATGCTGATGCGACGGTGGCTTACCAGGGCGCAGGACGGGGGTTTTCCCCGGAGTTAATCGCCGAGATCGTTCAGCTCGCAACTGAAGGCTTGAAGCCGGATTTGACGGTGCTTTTTGACCTTTCGGTTGAAGATTCCATTGCGCGCACCAGCAGGCGTGCAAACTCCAAAAACAGGAGCGATCGGCTCGACGCCGAAGCTTCAGATTTTCATGTGCGCGTGCGTGACGCCTATTTGGAGATAGCGCGCGCTGAACCTGAACGAGTGAAGATTGTAGAAACAAACCGACCGCCGGAGGAGACTCACCAACGCGTGAAGCAGATAGTTGTGCCTTTCCTGAAAAGCAGAGGACAACTGGTTGAGGTCGAAGTTAACCATGCCTAGATCCTGCGTTTCATTCGGGATTGTCCTGACTAATCAATAGAGATTCATGTTTGATCAACTAATTGGAAACGATCGCGTCAAAAAACTACTACGACGCATGCTCGCGACTCAACGGCTTCCGGGTGCAATGCTCTTCAGCGGTGAGGATGGCGTAGGCAAGAAATTATTCGCCCTCGAGATCGCCAGGGCCCTCAACTGCCGTACGCCGCAAGTTACAGAAGGATGCGGAGATTGTCCGCCGTGTTTACGAATCGCAAAACTCAATTACCCGACGAGCGAGGAGTCCGACGATTGGAAAGGAATAATCTGGACGGAGCATCCCGACGTTGGCATGGTGGTAGCTCCCAAGCGGGTCTTGCTGGTTGAGCAGATGCGCGCCATTGAACGCGAAGCAAACTATCGTCCTTTTGAGGGCAAGGCGCGCGTCTTTATTGTCGAGGACGCCGACAAACTAAACGATAATTCGGCGAACGCATTGTTGAAAATACTGGAAGAACCGCCGCCAACGTCGCACATTATTCTTTTAACTTGCCGCCCGGCGTGGCTGCTGCCAACCATTCGTTCGCGCTGCCAGATTATTCGCTTCTCGCCGGTCGCGGCTGCTGAGATCGAACGTTATTTGACGCAGGAGAAAATTGCCGGCGGTGAGGAAGCTCGCCTGCGGGCGCGCAAAGCGCGCGGCAGCCTGAGCCGGGCACTCGACGAGGATCTGGACGGTTTCATTGAACAACGGAAGGCAATGCTCGAGGTGCTCGGGGCACTCGCTGTGGGCGATGACCGGTTGCAGTTGCTCCGATCGGCTGAACAACTCAACGAAGCGCAATACAAGGACGAATACGAAACGCGTTTGGATGTTCTGGAAACTTTGATTCGCGACGTTTGGCTGCTCTCGCTTGACGCGGACGCTGAGACAATTGTCAACGACGATGTGCTGCCGCAACTAAAAAGTATGGCGAAAGGTCTGGATAGTAAGCGGCCGGCAATTTGGATCGGACAGATTGAAGAGATGCGAGAACAATTGATCGTAAACATCAATCGCAAGCCGGCTACCGACGCGCTGTTTCTGACGATGGCTGCGGCTTCTGCCACCGAACTGCCGCCAAAGAGACGTTACATCGTCAAGTAATTATTGTTCCTGCCATAGGAAGTTCGTCGTTTGTTGCAGTGCTTTGTACAAAAAGTCCCGATGAGTAGCGCGGCTAGCACCATTCACAGCATTCGCGTAACAATCATTCACGCGAAAGCGTTCTGATTAACACCGTGGCTTTAGCCCGGTGATAGAGATGCATTCCACTTCCTTAACCGTTTTAACGCTTTACTCGGACGCCGGAAACCGTTGAAACGGTTGGACAATTCATGATCACGCCCGTAGTCACCGGGCTGAAGCCACGGTGCTAATGAGAAACGCTCCGCGTGGACCCGATCGGATTTTTTGTTCAAAGTTTTGTCGCTCAAACAAAAAGGCCGCAACTACGCAGCCTTTAACTACGATCATCGGAAGGTTGGTTTTACTTGATACTCACCAGCTCAGGCTCTGCCACGGACTTCTTTGAGGCAATCTCGGCGAGAAGTTTTTCTGTTTCCAGAACAAACGCGTCGACGATATTTTCGCCGGCAACTTTGCGCATAGGCACGCCGTCCTTAAAGATCATGCCGACGCCCCGGCCAAACGTGACGCCGAGTTGGGAATCGTGGGCCTCCCCTGGACCATTAACGGCGCAACCCATGATTGAAAGATGCAACGGCTCTTCAACGTGCGCCAGGCGGCGCTCGATCTCAGTAACAATCTCAACGAAGTTGTCTACGTCGAGTCGTCCGCAGGTGGGACAAGCAACCACCGTGACACCGCGCGTTCGCAAGCCGAGCGACTTCACAATCTCCCAAGCCACGCGCACTTCTTCCTGCGGTTCTGCGGCCAACGAAACGCGAATCGTGTCGCCGATGCCTTCGTGCAGCAGTATGCCGAGGCCGATTGATGATTTGATTGTGCCGCCGAAGGCCGTGCCGGCTTCAGTGACGCCAAGATGAAATGGGTAATCAACTCTCTCGGCTAACAAACGATAGGCAGCAACGGTGCGCTGAACGTCTGAAGCTTTTAGTGAGATGATCGTCTCAGTGAATCCCAGATCCTCGAGAATCTGAATATGCCGTAAGGCGGATTCGACCATCGCTTCCGGCGTCGCGGTGCCATATTTCGCCAGCAGATCCTTTTCGAGCGAGCCGCCGTTGACGCCAATGCGAATCGGAACGCGCTGAGCTTGCGCCGCGCGCACCACTTCAACGATGCGTTCATGCTTGCCAATGTTTCCCGGATTCAGCCGCAGCTTGTCGATGCCGGCTTCCAGCGCCAGCAACGCCAGCTTGTAGTGAAAGTGAATATCAGCAACCAGCGGCACGTCAGGCACGCGCTTGCGAATCTCTTTCAGGGCAATCGCTGCATCGTTGTCGGGAACAGCCAGCCGCACAATCTCACAGCCAGCGTTGACCATCTCTTCGATCTGCGCGACAGTCTCGGCAACGTTTGCGGTATCAGTCTTGGTCATCGACTGAATGACAACCGGCGCGCCTCCGCCAATCTGAAGATGCTTAACCTGAACTGCTTTCGACTTTCGCATATGTATTCCGGTTTCAAGTTTCAAGTTTGAAGTTTCAGGTAAGCCGTTCCTCGACTTGAAACCTTAAACCTGAAACTTGAAACTCTCTGTTACTTCCCGGGCGTCGTTGCCGCCGGCTGATTGCCGGTGCCGCGCCAGTTTGATGTCTGCTTCAAGATGTCGTTAGTAATCACAAAGACCATCAGCAAAATTACAAACACGAAACCGACCTGCTGGATACGTTCACGTAAGCGCATTGAAAGTGTCAATCCAATCATTGCCAAAACACCTTCAATCAACAGCAGAAAAATTGCGCCGCCATCGAGCACTGGTATTGGCAACAGATTAAAGACGCCAAGGTTCAAACTCAGGAAAGCGAGCGTTGTGAAAAGTCCGCCCCAGCCAAATCTTTCCACCGAGGTGGAGGCTGCCTTGTAAATTCCGACTGGTCCAGACAGCGTATTGCGCGCCGAACGTTGTCCCGTAAAAAACTGGCCGAGCGCTTTGCCGGTTAAGCGCAGGATTTCCAGGTTATTATCAACAGCATACGCACCGGCCGTAACCACCCCTGCCTTGTGCAGCGGAATTTCCTCGTCAGGTTTGAAGCCCAGGCGTTCGCGTCCGTCGGAAAGCTTGCGCGCAGTGGCGGTAATGTTTACCTGACGTGCATCGCGATTGACGGTTAGCGTGATGGGCTCGTTCTTGTGTTCGCGGATAAATTGTGTGACCTGTTCCGCGCTGCGTACTTGTTGACCGGATACTGACAGGACGCGATCGCCCGGTTGTAGACCTGCTTCCGACGCCGGCGTATTTGGTTCAACTTCGCGGACCACCACAGGCAAGTCCCCGTAGTCCGGAATAAAGTCTAAGAACCCGGCTGTCTCGCCGTCTTCCACGTGCGCCGTCGGTGTGATGGTTAGTTGCTGGCGTTGACCATTGCGTTCGATAACGACGGGCAGCGGCCGTCCGGGCGACAAAAGCGCATCGCCACGAATGGTGTCCCACTTCGGATTGTCAATTCCGTTAAACGAGACGATGCGATCGCCGCGCTGCAACCCGGCTACCTCGGCGGCGCCGCCGCTCACGATGCTGCTGACGACTGGCGCCGGTGTTGCCGGCACGCCATACATCAATGCGCCTGCAAAAGGAATAGCCAGCGCGGTAATGACATTCATCACCGGTCCGGCGATGGCTACCAGAACTCGCTGCCAGCGCGGGCGCAGGTCGAATCTTTCCTCGGCTGGAATATCCGCGGCGCCTTCGCCTTCAATTGGTGCATTGGATT
>WNFS01000066.1_pt1 | contig 66833 bp, 91 predicted proteins | sample 5400141 | NCBI WGS metagenome assembly WNFS01 (sample SAMN13153358, study PRJNA577476) | soil metagenome | isolation source: 60 cm saprolite under Madrone tree | place: USA:California | collected 2016-06-14 | reverse complement strand
TTGTACGTCATACAAACCTTAGTGCCGTTCGGCGTTGCCGGAGCCAGAGCCGGCGTAAAATCATTTTAGCGAGCTTGTCCATAAGTAACCTCCAGTCCATTAAACAACTTCGAAATCAACACTGCCGCATTTAGAACATCGTGGGTCGGTAGCGTTCGGGTTAACGCTCCACCTTTTATCGCATTCCATACAGACTACTTTGACTCTCGGAGACTTGCCTTTATTCATGTAGTAAAGTATTCCGTGAGAAACGTTGTGTCAAACGGTATTTTACACTACAATAACTTTTTTTGATTGGCGCCGGTACTCCTCGACCAGCAGCTTAATTCCGTACATCGGTAAAATGTTTTGAATCAGCTGGATTGGTATCAATTGCATCGTGGACGGGTGTTCGAACATGATCTTGAACGCTTCGGTGTCTAGATCAATTTCGAAAAGCAGTTTACCGAGCGCGGTTACGGGTGCTGACGGCATTGGAGTAATGTGATTATGTTCGTTGTTGTTCATATGTATGGATGTACCGGACGAGACCACCCAATTATTAGTTCGTAGTTAAGCATGATGTCAACCTGGCGAATGTGCTCTACACATGATTCGCACACTAGGCCGATTTCTAAATCTTCGTAGCTGAGTGGCCGAATCATTTCACATACCTTGCAATGGGCACTTATTTCATACCCTAGTTTACGGATAATGTCGTTCGTTGTCATAGCAGATCGAAATATTCCTCAGTTAGTTTGGTAGCTTCTTCGTACGATGTCAATACGTGGACAACGTGGCCCATTACAGCAAGTGCTGACCAGACGATTTGCTGGTCGTCTGATATAACACCGTTCGGAGTTTTAAAATCTAATAGTAACACTTTCTCGATCGGGCCGAACACCGTAAAATCTGGCCAGCCTGGCGGTAACGGGGATCGGCTTGTCATCGGCGCGTGAATGTACCGCTTTAGACCTACCCGGTTCAGGAACCCTAGATACTGGTTATGCATCTCTTTCTCGGCCCAATGATTAGATTTCTGGGCGCGTTCATCCGGAGTGACGCCAGCTTTACCGAATTGTTTCCGGGCGTCAGGGTCCATTAGTTTAAGGATGTGCGGTGGTATTAGTTCCATTTACTTTTTTCATGTATCGCATTGTGGCATGGCCAGCAGAGGGCCTGAAGCAGCTCAGGTTTACAAATAATGCCATCGCGATACGATAAGTGATGTGCCGTCTCGGCTTTGCCTCCGCACATCTGGCATCGGCCACCTTCTCGTTGAATTACGTAGTACCGCAGCGCTTTCCATCGGCGCGATTTGTACTCGTTCGGGTCCCAGCTACGGTACGGGTGCCGTGTGCGCGCATGATTAGCATTCCTACCCCGCACCAGATCGTAACCAGCTTTAAAAATAAGCGCAATAATCAGGTAGCAGAGCACAATAAAAAAGAATATTGACCAGAAAAGCATAAGTACGATTATTCGAGTTGTGTTACTGGTGATTGGCCGGACACACGTTTTAGTGACGATTTTTTGTTTTTGAATTCAATACATCCGTCCATTAGTTTATGGAATGCTTCCTTAACCTCCTCAGGCTTTTTGCCATGCGCTTTAGCGTACAGCTTTTGGTACGCGGCGACTGTGTGATTTTTCAACTTCGCGAAATCTGAATCCGTGATCCCTGGTTCCATGAACAAGCGATGCGCAGCTTCTTCCTTATCCTTCCAGTCGCGGATCTCGCCGCTTGACACCATCGCGTACCCGGTAATTTTGAACTCTTTCTCGCCAGTCATCGCGGAGGAGCCCTCGGTGCCATTCATTCTGGCTTCACAGTAGGCCCGGAACTCGTCAATGTAATCCTGGATCAACTCAAGGTTGTCCAACCGGTTAGCGAGCTGATCAGGATCATGCGCAATTTCGGCCGCCCGGCCGCGCGTAGCGGGTTTTACGAGGTCTCTAATGGCCGGGCATATCAACGTAGCGGGGCACCGTTTACACGCGTCAGGGTGGGGCGTGAGCGCAGCGCGCGGGTATTCCAATTGCACCAGCGTCTCGATGATCCAGTTGTAATGGTCCCGCAGATCGCTCCATTTAAATTCCGCTTCGAAAACTCCAAAAGGAATAGTAACGAGCTGAATAATGAAGCGTTGAGGTTTGATGCCGGCCCGGTGGAGTGCTAGCGCCACAAGAACGGCCTCAACCTTACAATGGGCGTTAAACGCCGGCAGATTAGGTTCACGCCAACCCGTTTTATAATTTATTATCATCGCGGTGTCGTCGTTATACACAACGCGATCAAACCGGCAGGAAACGTTTAGGTTTGTTTTAGCCATAATCGCCTTTCCCGTAATTCGTGAACCGGGGTGTCGCCGAAAATTCTGCCTATCTGTTCATCAGCCCTATCCTTAAGCGCATGCGCGTCAGCTAGCTCATCCTCGGCGAGTTGTATATCAGCTGGGTTATGCAGCCACGCGTGAATCCTATTCCCGCGCTCAGCATCCTTCCCGCCGACATGTGCCACTTGCCCTAGTCGGTGCGCCTCCTGCTCAAGCTGCCATGAACCTTTACAGAGCTCGTAGCGGGGGAACGCTGACGCGGAGGGTTGGCCACGGCGTTCATCCTGGTCTAAAGCAGGCGTATTCATGGTGTATACTCAGGTGCAACTACGGCAAGTACGTGGTCGCACCAATGGCGTTTAGCCATCCGTTCTGCCTCTATGAGTGAAATGGAGTAAATTAAAGTGGAACGTTTCCCATCAATATCTATAGATGATACGCGCCGGTCGGAATCTAGAAAAATAGTAACAGTGTTATCAGGCATAAAGGTACTTTAAAACGGAATATCGTCTGGTGTTTGGTCCCCATCGACTAGAAGTTTAGGCAGGACACTCGTACTCGTCGCGTTCGGCCTACTCGGCAGTACGTCAGTAGCGAATATGTACCAACTAACTTTATTGACCGGTTTACCAGCTAGCTTACCTTGTTGCGCCGTTTCAATTTTGATATGGCACCGGCCTTTGGCACCGATCAATTTATTCCACGCTGGTTCCTGGCCTATGGCGGGTGCCCGCCCGCACGCTTTCAGGAATTGCGCGATTTTGTCACCGTTATCGCCAGCCCAAGGGTTATCATACACGTGAGCTTTCTCAGGGCCAACTTGAAGTTTAACTGCAAGCACGAAGTTGCCGGCCGCAGAATGGTAGGGTTCACCGGCCTCAATAACAGTAAAATTGTAGTCGCCCTCCGGGATAGGCCCGAATTGTGGTGGTGGCGATGGTTCGTTATATTTGTATGTGTTCATTTATGTTTATAGAATTATTAAGTATTCTTTTCGGCAACAGTGCAGGTAATTACCGCCGTACTGGGTTGTAAAAATGACGTCAATAATATCTTCGCAGTAAGCAGATTCGCGGCCACGGTTGGTGACGATCGTGCCCCAGTTTCCGCGTACTCTGCCTACGCCGTGTTTTTTGTGGTAAACCGTGTCGCCTGGTACTGGGCGGCGGCGTTGGAATAATTGTTTGTAGGGGCGAGTCATTAATCCTGGATAAGCTTAGTTTGTGCTGACTTAAAAACTCGCATCCTCATAGCAACTTCGCGCAGCGCATTATCGTGTCTATCTTGTTCTAGTTTAGATAAAGAGGTGATATCAGTGTGTGATAGAAGAGATTGCATCCCGGATAGGCTTCTATCCATTCTCGCCATAGCCAGTCTAGCAATCCAGTGGTTATCTCGCTCATGTAAAATCTCGTACGCTTGTTTTTGTTCGAGTCCTTCACCGGATAAATATTTACCTAATTCAAAAAGTGAGTGGCGGATCTCTGACACCATAAACCCGAACGCTTGCGTGTCTCTAGATACCCCTAGTAAAGATTCGAGTGTAGTAAGCTCAATTAATGTGCCTGGAACAAGCTTTCCTTTAGTAATGTGCTCCAGCGCTTCCGTAACGAGTTCTGTGCGCGTCACTACCTGTGTACTCACTTAATTACCTCCACGGAGAATTGACCGAATTTAGGGCGCCATGTGCCGATAGCGATGATATTACCGGCCAACGTGGCGAACTCTACAATTTCATCCTTAGTTATGTAAGTGGTGTCGAAGTTAAGAAAAAATTGCGCGCTCCATCCAATAGGGAAAATCGCCCTCGTGACTAGCACTTTACCTTGGCCAGGGGGTTTACCCATACACCGATGCACAAAAGGCGAGTTACCATTATTCCAGAGTTCCTTAATGGTCCTAGGCCCTGAGTACTTAAGCTCTGCGGCGGCTGGGTCCTGTAGCCCGTGTACTATACCCTTGACCAATACGGAACTTTTAATGATCTGGGCCTTTTTCTTTTTAGCGGCGGCCTGTTGCAACGCTTTAAAGAAATTATCCGGAGGGAGAAAAGGACCTATAGTATCGTCGAAATATAATGATCCGTAGAATTTTATACGGGAGATTTCCAGATGGTTGTCTTCGGTTTTGGTCTTAAGTGAAGTTTCCTTTGCAAGGGCTTTAGTGTACGTATCGAACGGATCAGCCAATTGCCCCCGACACATTAATAATGGTAGTGTGCCAGTTATTTTTAATTGTAGTTCTTCAAGTGTGGTAATCATAAGTATTTGTCTATGCTATGCTAGGCTTCGCTAGGCTTTGCTGTACTTGGCTTCGCTGGGCTCGGTTTTGCTGGGCTATGGTAAAAAGTGTTTAATATCGGTCTATGCTGTGCTTGGCTTCGCTTGGCTTCGCTGAGCTACGCTACGCTAAGCTAAGCTTAGCTGTGCTGCGCTCTACTGTGGTAAGAAAGTATTCAAGATTATTCTATTCTATGCTAAGCTATGCTGTGCTCCGCTTAGCTGCGCTAGGCTTGACTAAGCTAGGCTCGGCTCTGCTCGGCTACGCTCAGCTGCGTGTTGGAAACTTTATTTCCCGTAAAACTCTCGTACACCGCTCGCTAACGCCGACCATTCAAGGTCAATCGGATCGTCCAGTTCAAATCGGTTTTTCGCCTCGTACCCGGTTCCGGCCGTGGTGTGAATAATGCGTTTACCGGAGTGCAACCCTTTACCCTTATCGTCAGTCGGTTTATCCTTTGCCAGCGTAACCTCGTGGCAAGCAAATAAAATGTTGTCTACACACTCGCGTAGCACCTCCGCGCTTTTATCGTGCATCTTAATTTTCCACATATCGTACGGGTCTGGTAACGCTGGGTCGTTAAAGATCTTGATATGCGCGTGTGCCAGGATAACGACATTCATCCGTTCTGAAAGCGTAACCAGCTCGTTTAAGAGCCGGCGCCATTTGCCTTTAGCTGCCGTGTAGCCATCACCCCATTTAAGTTCCTCAATCGAAGTAACTTTCTTGTTTTCGCAAACGTCCGCCCAGATAAGCGCTTCTAAACCATCGGCTGTATCGATAACCAATGTTTGGTACCCGTGATTTTCATTAGCTACTGCGCGAACCATCGAACAGAACCGGCCAAATGTCTCCGGCATCGGGAACCGGGTTGCGCCTACCTGGTCAACGCCGCGCTCGGTCGGAATAAAAATTGGGTTAGGAGCCTTAGACGCCCAAGTGGTTTTACCTACACCAGGCGGGCCGTACAACACCGTAAGAAGTGGCCGAACTTTCTTGCCGGTAATAACCGATTCTAAAAGGCTGCGCTTAACGGGTTTCCGGGCTTCGGAGGCTGCCTGCTGGGTAAACGGGTTTTCATCAATCGCCGCCGCCTGATCATTGTTCGGAGGCGCCGCAGTAACGGTGGGATTAGCCATAAGCTTCAAAACGCGTGAATACCGACCCATTTATTTGCCGCTGCTAGCCCGAATGCGCCGTCTTCCAGGACGTATTCAAGGCAATCATTGGCGACTGGGCGCGCCGTGGAGCACTGAACCCATTTGCGGTTAAACCAGATGAAGTAGCGTGAGGCCCTTGGACTTTTCATATTAAAATAAAATATCTGTTTGTATTGTTCCACACCGTACGATATTATTTTGCATGGTCAACGGAAAAGAAAATAATTCGTCAAAAAAGTTTTTCGCTAGGAATAGTCTCGCGAAGCAACTCGGTGTGCACGTCACGGTTGTCGAGAAGCTGTTGTTCCGGGACGTATTTGTTCCAGACGCATGGGTTGTGAAATCTTCGTTGCTTGAGGACCCGCTCTTTGACGCAAGCCGGTTAGAGGAATTAAAGGGAACACTTAATGCCTACAACGCTAAAGTAGCGGAAGCGCGGCGAATGCAGTTCGTTAAAAAATAAACCCGGTTTTGCACAACATGAGAACGTGCCATGAACAATGGAAACGAGCCGGTCATCCCGTCGGCTTTAGACAGCGAACGCGGGTTATTGTGTTCTCTCCTGCGCGCTCCTGGCCAGGTGCAAAAAGCGTGCGCGGCAACATTAAGCGGTAAAGTGTTTTATCTGCCGGCGCACACCTTAATTTATGAAGCGATAACCGAATGGCCGTACCCAGAGCGCAAGATTGATTTTATTTGGTTGACCGAAACGTTGCGCGATAACGGTTCACTTAAGGAAGCTGGTGGCAAAGAGTACGTAAACAGCTTGTACAATTTTGTCGATACCGAGGCGAACTACGAAGAGTACCTTAGATGGGTTATAACCACGTTTCGTGAACGCCAGGTTATCGCTATTGGGCGGCAACTGCTTGATACGCATTTTGATATTGATACGCTTAAAGGGTTAGAGCGCAGGGTTCACGAACTCGTAACCGGGTTAAACGGTCAGTTACCGATTGCACCGATAACCTGTGACCTTTTACCGGCGCATATTCCTCCAGTAATCATTGACGGTATTTTGTACCAGGGTGGCAAGATGATAATCTCGGCGCCATCTAAAGCTTACAAAACATGGATGATCCTTGAATTGCTCTTTTGCGTTGCTAATGGGTTCGATTGGTGGGGCCGTAAAACGCGCCAGGGGCCTGTTCTACTGCTTAATTTCGAGTTGCCTGATTGGGACCTTCGACGTCGATTAGAACGCATCTGCGAGGCGTACAACGCCGGGGACCTGGCCAATATCCGGGTTGTACATCTCCGTGGCCGCAACTTTAAGCTCGGCGACCTTAACGCGCTAGCGGACCAACTCCGGAGTGAGCGCTATTCCCTGATTATTATTGACCCGGTGTACAAGCTCTTGGCCGGCCTAAACGAGTCGGATACCGGCGACATAATCACATTTTGCAATGCCGTCGAAGCGTTTGCGGCATCTCTTAGCGCATCAATTGCCATGACGCACCATTTTTCAAAAGGGAACGCTAGCGCCAAAGATCCGGTTGACCGTGCAAGCGGGTCCGGTGTCTGGGCACGTGACCCGGATAGCCTGCTTACGTTGACACCGAACGAGAGCGAGGATTGTTACACCGTCAGCGCCATTTTACGCTCTTTCCCCCCGATCCCGGAGTTTGTTGTCCGGTGGCAATACCCGGTCTACACCTCGGCGCTTGAGATTAACCCAGAGAATCTTCGCACAAATATCGGTGGCCGCCCACCGAAATATACGGTCCAAGCGTTAACTGAATTACTCGATATCGGGGAAGCATGCGCGTTTGCGGATTTGTGCGCACGCGCAAAACGAATCATTAAATGCGGCGACTCAACCTTTAAACGGTTGCTCAACGACGCGCTCAAACAAAAAACCATATTCAAGGATCTTTCAGGATGCTACCAGCTGAACACATTCAAGGGCTAAAGGACCATAAGGTCCAAAAGGGTCAAAATAAGGGTTCAAAACCCAGTTATGGACCATGGCCCAAATGGTTGGGTCCAAAACTATATATTAAGAATATAGTTTTGGCCCCTACAAGAAATCACCATTTGGCTCATGTCCAAACGGTCACCGAGGTTATGGACCTAAAACCATGATCCAGATCCTTAACGGCGATTGCCGCGATATCCTGGCGACGCTATCGGGCGAGAGCGTGCAATGTTGCGTAACGAGTCCGCCGTACTGGGGCTTGCGCGACTACGGCACGGCAACGTGGGAAGGCGGAGATACCCAGGGGTGTGATCATAAACGGTTCAACGGTTACCCTTCCGGTCTGGAAGATTCCAAGGAATCCACTTACAATGGGAAGTTTAAAAAATTTGTTTGCGGAAAATGCGGTGCCATGCGTATCGACTCGCAACTGGGACTCGAAGCCACGCCAGAAGGGTACATCGCCAATATGGTGGGCGTGTTCCGTGAGGTTTGGCGCGTGCTTAGAAACGACGGAACGCTCTGGGTGAACATGGGAGATTCGTACGCGAGCGGCGAAGTGGGCAGACATGATTCAAGGGGCGATGCATGTTTTGGAGCCAGAATGGATGGGGCACGTCAATATAAACGCCTAAATACCGGCTTAAAGCCGAAAAACCTCTGCATGATACCGGCTAGGCTAGCGATGGCGTTGCAGGCGGATGGATGGTACCTACGCAGCGAGATCATCTGGCATAAACCGAATCCGATGCCTGAGAGCGTTACCGATCGGCCAACTAAAAGCCATGAGATGATTTACCTGTTGGCCAAAAACGGTGGCAAGCCGCTCGTCTGGCAAGCTCGCGATACCGACGAATGGTCGTACAGCCCAGATCTGTCGGAGGTGATAAAGTTGAATAAAGCGCGTGCGAAAACGCCTGCGGGCTGGGATACCTCGGACAGTGCACACGACGGCATTGACGGTAATTACAGCGACGGGAAAACGCGGTGGAGAGAAGAATCTGAGGACAAGGTTCCGCGATGGAAAGGGTTCGATTATTTCTACGATGCGGAGGCGATTAGGGAGGATAGCGTAGAAGAGTATGGGAGCATCTCGGTAAGGGCAGATACATACAAATTAGAAAATAGTGATCCTAAAGGGGGCGGATTCCGTGGACTAGGAGGAGTAGGTGGCCGCGTATCTAAGGGGTATCGCAACAAACGCACGGTCTGGACGGTCGCCACCCAACCCTACAATGAAGCCCATTTCGCCACGTTCCCCGAGGACCTGATTAAACCTTGCATCCTGGCCGGAAGCCGCCCAGGTGACACGGTTTTAGATCCATTCGCCGGTAGTGGCACAACCGGCAAGGTGGCGCTTGAGCTTGGGCGGCGAGCCGTCCTGATTGAGCTTAACCCAGCCTACGTTAAACTCGCTGAGGACCGTACCAATGTTACTCATGGTATGTTTTAAAAAGAAAATAATATTTTTCGCTTGATTATGCGTAAAGTTTCGTTAAACTTGCCCAACGTACCGTAGTGTATGGCACAGAAGACGAAACCGGTTCAGATCTCAGCCTATGTAGATCCGAACCTAAAAAAACAAGTCATTGGTGTCGCCGAGCGTGAACGTAGATCTCTCTCCGTGGTCATCGTAATGATCATCGAGAAGTTCATGCACGACGGCGGCACCTTCGGCAAAGCGTAAGCGTAGGACTAAGCTGGTAGTGCGTTTGATATGGGTGAAACAATGAAAGTAGCTGATCATAACGGGATTTTACACGACGTTGGTTGCCCAGCTGTGGCCGACGACGAAAGTGATTACGAACACCTGGCTAATGCAGGAGAGTGCGTCTGTGGCGCTATCCCTAGAGATTATGATCGGGCCGGCGGGATTTGAACCCGCGCCCTCTTGAACCCCATTCATGTTATCCTAGTTAAAATAGCAAGAGAATAGTTTATAGAAATTATTGTTGCTATCGTGCGTATATGAGTAATAAATCTCAGTACGTTATGCAAGGGTTGTCTGGGTACCTGGTTTCGAAAAGGGCGCACATATCGCGCAATTATCATCGGGATTTATCAGTTGTGCTTGAGTCGTGGTCCCGTGAGTTCGTCACGCTCGATAGTGTGTCAACGCAGTCGTTACAAGAATGGGCTGATAATAAGTTGCGTACAGTTAAACCGTCAACGGTTGCTGCGTATCTGTTTAGTATTCGCAAATATTACGACTGGTTAATTATTCATCAAATTGTGAGCGGTAAGAACCCTGTTATCGGTGTGACGCTCCCTAGGCACCGGAAACCGTTTCGGCGCGTGTTCGTCTCGCGTGATACGGCTTGTAGGTTGATCACTGAGTGCACTGATGCTGAGCTCAAGTACATTTTGTTCTGCGGGTTTCATTCCGGCTTGAGATTCGGCGAGGTTGTCGCCTCCCGCCCGGAATGGTTCAGTCTCCCCGATGCGCTCCTCCACGTTACCCGGTGCGAAGATTGGGACACCAAAGATCACGAGGACCGCACTATCCCGCTCACAGACGCGTTCCTGGCATTCCTGCGCGTCTATGGTTTGCCGTCACCGTACATGCTCTACCCAGAGAAACGTGTCGGTGGCCGCCACCGGTACCGGTACGATTTTAAAAGGAAATTCTATAACTATTTGCGCCGTAAGAATGTTCGTATGACGTTTCACGATTGCCGGCGCACATTCGCCTCGCTCCACGCTAGCGCCGGTACCTCGATCTACAAAATAGCCAAGTGGCTTGGCGATGACGTTGGTGTTGTGCAACGGCACTATGGCCATCTTGAGCCTCGGGACACTGAGATTAATCGGGCGTTTGTAGCGTAGGAAAAAGTTTACCATACTTCAGCTTGCTATAGTGCGTTTTGTGGAACAATGTGTGCCGCATGGCGCGCACGCTGTTCTGTAAATGTGGAAATTTGGCAACTGATTCTCATTCGTACTGCTTGACCTGTAAAGCCGAGTACATGCGCCATTGGCGCTCGACGCATCCATTATCGGCTAAACAACGATTTAGGCGGAATTCTCGTGCGTATGCTCGTGTATACATTTCACGCGGTTTAATCGATGGTCCGAGCGAGTGTGCATTCTGCGGCGAGCACGCCACACAGATGCACCACGAGGACTACAGCAAGCCGTTAGAGGTGACTTGGCTTTGTAAGCAGTGCCACCAATCGCTCCACGCGTTGAAACGCGCAGAAACGGAGTTGGCGAATGCCTAACGCTCCATTAAACGGTAATTCTCCTCGTAAACGTCAAGCCGTTCGTTCCCGGTCTTTAGTTGGTCACCGGTTCAGTAACCAACACTTCGAGCTTTTACTCTCCGCGCTTTCCGATGGACTCACTATCACGGCGGCAGCTGAGCGCACCGGATTTAGCCGTAACGTTGTGTACGAATGGTTTGGCCGTAATCCCAACAAACATGACGAGCTAAAACGCCGCATGAAACCCGTGTATTTAGAGCGGGTCCGGGAACTCGGCGAGGCCAAGGAAGATTGGCGCGCTTATGCGTGGATGCTGGAACGCATGTTTCCGAACGAGTTCGCGCTACTCCAGGTGCACAGGGTTGAGCACTCTGGGAGCGTCGATCACCAGGTGCATATGGTCCCGGAGAGTGAGCTCCAGCGCATGGCCGCGCTTACCCGGGAGATTGAGGCGGAAATTCTTTAACCCTCCGTTACAGGTTACAGATCAGGCTCACCTATTTACTACGTTTAGCTTGACGTTTCGGAGAAAGCTCAGATTCTTCAGTAACGATATTTTTGTGGGAGATTTTTACGTACGGTTTAGCGCTAATAGGCCGAAGTAATGCGATATCATTTATTGAGCCGTTATCAATTTCAACCGGTAAATCTCCGAACCGTTGCGCAATTTCGGTTAAATGGTAGAGAATGTCTGATATTGTCATTCGTATTGATCTCGTTTACTCACCGTGCCTCCTGTGCGTCAATGAGGTGTTTTGCGTGTTTAAAGGCAGCGTCAACAGCGCCCTCTTTGCCATAGGAGGTCATCTTCGCCCACGCCTTGGCGTTTTCTTCGTGTGAGAAATAGCGGATTAACCGCCCCGTCGAAGAATCCGCCATTAACTGGCCAGCTTCATCGTATAGTTTGCATGTTCCGTCTGTTGCAATTTCTAGTTTCATAAATGTTGCACGGCTTTCTTCTTACACCCTTTCCGGCTCGGGAGCCGCGCTGTACGCTTAACGAGCTCCTCGGCGGAATAACGTTTAGGCCGGCCCTTAGCCAATTTACCAAGGGCCACTGCTGCGGGATTTTTCATTCTTTGATCCCGAAGCATCCGCTCATGAAATTGAGTCGCTCAGCTAGTGTCATCTCGCCAAACTGCTCTTCAGTCATGTGCGCGGATGGATCGACGCACTCTTGCCAGAGTTTAAAACTGCGAGCGAGTTCAATACGTGCTCGGCGTTCGGAGGCATCTTCTAATTGGTTACATTTCTGGTTATAGGTGCTCATTGTGCCTCCTATGCGTTGACCGCCAGCCGCGCCTCAAGCCGTTCAATATCAGCGTCCTTTTCCTCTACCTTATTTTGAAGATAGCGGAGCTCGGCTTGAAGGCGGGCAATGACGGCATTCTTGTTTTGAATGACTTGATTTAGGTATTCCCTGTCTAATTTCTTCATGCACCTAATATTCCATAAGCGTTTATGCATGTCAAGTGGGAATAAAAAAGAATTTTCTTTACCCGTTTGCAACCCCTTCCGCGACGCCTTTCCAGAATTCGTCTGAGCGTTGCGCAGGCCAATCGATCGCACCGTTGCTTATCATGACGTGCCAGTGTTGCCTCCCGACGTATCCGCCCATTCGGTTTTTGGCGTTGTACCAAAAGCCGATCAACCAACGCGGGCCGGTTTGTACCGGTGGTTCAATCACGAGGTCTCGGACCGAGTATGGATCAACAAGCGCTGTTTTAATGTATTCGTTGACCAATTGAGCCGATTGTTCTCGTGTCGGTGGTGGCCCAATCGTAACCGGCGTTGTAGGGATCGCTACGCAACCGGTAAAGAGCAGTAGTAAAAGTAAGTATTTCATTTGATTCCTCGTTTATCGGCAAACCGCCGTAACGCGTGCCAGTTTGTCAGCCGTGGTGTTTTGCGTCGGTGTAACCAGTTGCTTACCACCTGCTCAGCAACACCGAGCTCCGAGGCGATCTCGCGTGCCCGGCCAACCTCGGCCTGGCACCAGTTTAGCAGTGTTTCCATAAATTTGTCGGTTTCATCTTGTCTACGGGTCATGGCGTGAAGACAATGTTTCTAACAGAAAAGTAAAAAAATCAAAGAATTTCGCTTGCGTTCATGTTTCCTTTAGAATAGTACGTGGTGCAGTATTTTAAATTTATGAAAGATGAATCGAAGAAAGTTGTGAAGAAACGCGCACCGAAGACGACTACGCCGGCCGTGCGCAGCATTGTTTCCGTATTGGATGTTGGGCACGAGAAGATCTCGGATGTTATTGCGCGCGCCACGTACCGGAGCGAGTTTATCCTGGCGTTAGATAAGGTTGAAGTTGGTGCGGGACTTGAGGTTGATGGCGATTTTGCGCGTGTACGGCAATCTACGATCAACTTCGGCAAAAAAGTTGGCCGCAAGTTTCATGTGCGCCAGATTGGTGAGAACGGCACGATCGTTATTGCGCGGGCTACTGACCCGGTACCTGAAGGATATCCAGTCGGAGCCGTCTAAATGGACTCGCTCGTGTACCAGATAACGAAACTGGCGCGTACACCGGGTGAGCGCGACTTAATAGTTGCGCTCACCTCGAAACGGAGCGCGCAAAACATGTTGGCGAATATTGCCGAACGCGAATCGATCAATCGGTATCGGTTGACCGCGTTTCGGCACGCTGAGTTACCAGGGCTTGAACGATGAAAACATGTCTATGGTGCAATAATAAAACATCCATCTCCTACATGTGCGTAAATGGCGTTGTTAAGGAACCGATTCGCAGATGTACAGTGTGTAGCTGGTGGGAGTACGAATTACCCAAAATTGATTGGACATTATTACCAAGGTTTAAATGATGAACAATTCTTTATTTCTTGCAGCCGGTCTAATGCAGGCGCTTAGCAATGCTGCTGGTGTTATTAACGCGATTGGGTTTATCGCGGTATTTGGCGGGTTAATCGGTGCTGCAATTATGGCGTTATCCGAGCGGCATATTGGCGGGGTTAAAACCGCAATTGTGATTGCACTCGTGGCCGGGTTAGCGTTCCTGATTGTCGGTGCGCTATTCACTGCCGGTGGCCAAAACGTTAATATGACAATTGGCGGGATTAATTAATGGAGATGCATTCAAACAATTGTGCGCGTGAATGGCGCCCAAACGTGTGGATATTTCATGGCCGCTCAGTTATTTATCTCGTGGCTGGCGCGGCCATGTTTATGGCGATGTTTCGAATACTGGCGGCGTATGATGTTGATTGGCCGGTGAACCTTGCTATTAGTTTACTGCCGATTATAGTGGCAGTAGTGTATGTGCAACTGTTTGTGAACGGTAAACCACCTAGTTACGCCAGTGATCGGTTTCTATTCTTTTCCTGGCGTTTACGAACGCGATTATACATGAACGGTATTAAAGATCGGCCTCCGGAATTATGGGTGCGCGATAAAGCGTTAATTCATCCAAAGGAGTTTTAACAATGGCGAAAATTGGTAGACCAAAAAAGGAACCTGTGCTGTGTTCGGTTCCGAACTGTAAAAAATACGCGTCCGGGCTCGGGTTTTGTGACACGCATTATAAACGGTTCAAAAAAGGGCAAGATTTAACAAAGCCGATTAGGGTGTGGGGCAGTGTAGCGACATGAAACCCTACAATTGGACAACACTGCCATTTGAAGCATCCATACATCAGGTTCCTAGTATGGCGTTCAACGAGTTTATGAAACACGACCAGGAGGAGCTAGGGGGTGAAGCCAGCAGAATTGTAGGAGGATGGTTTCAAGCAGCCTGGGAAACCGGCTACAGACAAGCGATGGTGGATGTAAAGAACGGTAAATTAGTCGCATTTCTCGCTGATAATTAATAAGAGTCGAGATCTTTAAACAGAGCATGTAAAAGAATCAGCAATATTAGCGCATGTAGAAACATCATGAGAACAAAAAAGGTTGAATCAGTTACCGAACAGATGGCAGATAACTTACGGAGTGCGGCCGATAAACTTGAAGATGAAGTAAAAGCGTTACGTAGGGCTGCCGATATGTTGTGCAAGGTTCCCAAAGATGAGCACGTAAACTCTGATCGGTTAAAGATGATCGAGGAACGGCAATTGAACCAAATTGCTGTACATAACGCGACGATCATGAATCAAGGATAAAGTGCAACTTAATATTCCATCCGGGTATTTAGTAGATAACCACGCGGTTTGGGGTAACCTTGGCGCAGGTGCGATCCTTAGCCGGTTGTACGCAATTGAGTTTCCGGATATGTCAGCGTCGGAAGACTGGGCCTTTGACCGTCAGGAGTCTGATATCCGATTAATGCTCGGGTGTATGCAACCAGATGAGCGGTTGCAGATTCAGTATTATACCGGGAATGAGTTCTCGGTGCCAATTGATCGATTTGAGAAAGAAGGTAATGGACGCGTTGGGATATCTAGCAGTGTTCGTGGCGAGCTGTGTAATAGGTTTCGTGATCGTGTGGCGGCGGAGACGTTAATCCAGGCGAATGTGCGTCTATGTTTATCGACTAGGATACCGAAGCTGATTAAAGATGACGGGCGGCATGTACGCGGGTTCAGTGACGTGTTTAAAGTGTTAGCGAACTCGTTCAAACAACGGGAACAATTTTTTAATGTGTTAATGGCAGGGCACGGTGGCAGCGTTAAAGGGCTTGATAACCGTGCGCAATACCGCGAGTTACTTAGGTTTTGGTCTCCAAGTCAAGCCCGGCAATCGTACATGTACGAGGGCGAGATAGATTGGTTACGGCCAATTGAGGATCTATGTAGGGCGAGCGGTATTTCACCTCAAACAGCTCCGGATCACGGGTTTTATATGGACGGCTATTATTTTGGCGTGCTCGTTGCTAAAACATTCCCGCGCCAGACATGGGCTCGTACAATGGACGCGTTCCTGGCGTTAACGATGCCGAACCTGCGCGTTGTCTTGAATATGGAGCCGACAGGAATTGATGCTGAACTTTTGTACGAACAAGAGCGATTCAGTAAACTATGGTCAAATGCGTACCCGAAAGACGGCGAGCCGGACCCGGTGTCAATAGTTGGCCTTGAGAATCATCAAGAAAAGATTCGACAATTAATGTCTAATCGCGTTCTGCCGTTCAAGGCGCAACTTATTGTCATTGTAAGCGATCGTACACCGGATAGTCTCGACGGTAGGCTCGCAGCTGTTCGGGCTGCACTCGGCAAGACCGGGTGCGTGTCTTACGAACCGTCGGTTGCAACCGCGACCATTGCATTTTTCAATTGCGCTACACCAGGGATCGGGCCGTGGGTACGGTACCGCGATTATTGGCACAAGGTAAGTGACGCGGTGAATGTTGCGAACATGTGGCCGGCTGGGTCGACACCCCGAGCTGAGTTAGATAGAGCCGATTGGATCACTGATGGTGATCGAAAGAACCTGATAGGAGGCAGGATGTTTACAGGGGCGCAGCCGGTCCACATGTTCGTTGCAGCAATCCAGGGCGCTGGCAAAAGCGTGCTACTCCAGACGATTGCAATCCAGACAGCGCCAATGTTCGGGTTTATCGTTGTGATCGATGACGGCCTATCGTGGGCGACGACATGTCACAAACTCGACCCAAACTGTCGCCCGATCATTGTCCGGGCAGACGGCAGTTTGACGTTCAACATTTTCGATACGCGCGGGCTCCCGTTATCGAGCCAGCATTTAGCGAGCGCAACCGCGCTGTGCCATTTGCTTATTGGCCGGCATTCGGATAGCGACCAGGACAAACTGCGTGCCGCGCTCCTAGCCGAAACGATTAGCGCTGTGTACGGCGTGCGATACCGCAAATGGCGGAACGCGAACCCGACTCGGTTTTACGATCTTTGCGTAACGGCGGCCGCACTTATTAATTTCCAGGAGGCACGCAAACTGGATTCGTTCATTGACGCGTTCCTTGAGGTGCGCGCTAACTTGGCCTCATTTACCGGGTTCGAGAGTGTGATCGCCGGTAAAGAATCAATCGCGTTTGGGCGCAACCCGGAGACCGAGTATCTCGTGCAAGCGTTAGCTATCTCCGAGTGGACGCCCGACATGTTCCCTACCCTATCCGATCTACAAGATGAACTTCACGCCGCCTCGATCCAGAAAGGACCGCACCAGAGTATTTATGCTACGCTTGCTAGCTTGGTACATCCTTGGTTGCGTGATGGTTTGCACGGCGGCCTTGTTGATGGGGTTAGCAACATTGATCTCGGCTCTGCTCAAGTACGCGCATCTGATCCATTAAAAGTTGTGCATTTTGAGCTAGAAAAGATTGATAAATCGCAAGAGGATCTACGCGCAGTTGTCGGGTTCCTAATTACGAACGAGGTGCGTAACCATATCCAAGGCATGCCGCGCTCAGTCAAGAAACAAGTCATTATTGAAGAAATGACATCGTTCCTCAAGGTGCCAAACGGTGCCGAGATAGTGGTCGATTATTATGCGCGTATGCGTAAGTACAGTTGCCAAGTTATCAGTGTGTTCCAGGATTACGGCACATTATTCGAGGTTAGCCCGAAAGCGGCTAAAGCGATTGTGTCAATGGCGTCTGCAATGTTATTGCTCCGGAACCATAATCGGCAAGATATAGATACGTTGTCCGAGTATATGCCGCGCCCGATTCCGGACGTTATCAAGGATCAGATTACGCGGTTCCCGAAGCCGGCTGAGATGCCTAGCGATGACGCGTATGCCGGGTTCGTGTACGCTCAACTAGACGGCGACATACCTAAATACACAGTTGGCCGGAACTATATCAGTGACGAGGTTGAACAAATAACGAGTTCAAGTGGTGACGTGCACGAAGAAAAAATGAAAATAATCAGGATGGAAAACGCAGCGTGAACATAAATAAGGTAGCAGTGGTTGGGAACGTGGTACGTGAACCGGAGGTAAGGTTCACGCCGCAAGGCACGCCGGTGAGTAACGTGTCTATCGGTGTAAATGAAAGCTTTATAAGCGATAACGAGAAACGTAATGTAACAACGTTTCTCGATATCCGGTTATGGGGCAAGAGCGCAGAAAATTTTGCTAGTCTAGTTAAGAAAGGGCAAGAGATTTTTATTGAGGGCGCGCTCCGGCAAGATCAATGGACCGATAAAGAGACCGGCCAAAACCGGTCAAAACTGTTCGTGAACGCTACAAACTGGCAGTTCACGCAACGGAAAGCGCCGGTGCACGAATCGGGGATTGAGCGATGATTATTAATGGTCCCAAAATGGAGGAGGCGTTAAAGCGTCAAAAGATGCATATTGAAAGGATTGAACAGCTGGAATGCTTCATTAAAGCTGTAAGCTTACTTGGAAGCCCAATGCATCCTAAACGAACGTGTAAAGATTTAGCGCTGCGCGCAATGGTATTATTACATCCGGAGATTGGACGATGAGAATTTTAGTATTAGCAGTGATCGCCGTGACTGGGTGCACAAGTGTTAAACTCCCGAACTCACACACGGCGAGTGAACAGTTTTCTGTGCTCGGGTACCACGAAAAGGTTGTTGCCCGCAACTTTTATGATCTCGGGTCCGGTGACACTATTAAACGGCTGTACTGGGCGCAACGACGTGCGCAGGAGACCGGTGGAATGGTAGACGTGACGCCAAGCACGCAATTGAAACGGCGTTACGTGAACGTTCCTGTGCCTGAGCATGTCGAGCCGGACGGTACACTTAAAGAGGCGTCAAACAGTGTAGTTGAGGTTGTGCAACTCTGGGCGGTGACACAAAGTCATGGGCGAAAACTATTTCTCGTTAAATGAGCGATAAAGAGTTAGATCGGGATCGTGTCGAGGGGTTAACTGCAGATATTTTAAAGTTAATCAGGGAAAACTTTAAACGTGGCCCTGTATCACGAGATCGTTGTCTTGAGGCGCTTAACGCTTTAGCGGCTGCCACCGTGATAATTATTGATGGCGCAGACGGCCGTGGAGGTGAAGCACATAATTTTTTTGAAAAAGCATTGGATAAAATATGGGAATGAAAATTTTAACATTGTTATTTATCTCGGTAGCGATGACGCGCTACGTATGGTGCTACGATGTTGTGTACGATCCTATTAATCACACTGTTAATATTGCTAACCTGATAAGAGACGCGGAGACCGCCGTTAAAAGTACTGAGACAGCGCTTAATACGCTTGGCACTTACGAAAATACCATTCTCCAAGTTGCGCGCCTAGGTGATCCGGCTGCGCTGCGCTCAATCCCCGGCGTGTCAACGATTGCCGAGCTGTACGGTACCGGGCAACGGTTGATGTCCGATTATCAGCGGTGGCAAGGGTACTTGAACCCTAAACGGTATCAGCAGGACGCAAACTACATCCTAGGCTCGTACAGCCAACCGCAATGGAACGGGTACTCTACCTATTCGGGGTACAACGTCGGGCCGGCCCAGGGCCTTTACCAGTTCGATACGGCCCGGTACAACGTAGCAACGGCGGCTGATGACGAGCTTAAACGAATCGAAGAACAACGGCAACGGCTTGAGACACAGCGCGATACGGCGTTGCAAGGGTTACAATCAGCAACGACCGATGCCCAAGTGAAAAAGTATCACGGTGTTTTGGACGGGTTAAACGGCGCCATCGCGGAACTCGGGGCACGCGCCAACGAGGTGGCACACCGGGTAACGATCAAAGGGCACCAGATCCAGGCTGGCCAACAGATTTATCAGACGAGCCAGGCCGAACAACGGGCGGCGGCGGCGTACCAAGGCGTTGACCAGGATTTGCGCTTGCTCCCAGCCGACAATTTCAGGCAAACTCGGGTATGGGGATCAAATTAATGAATTATGCGCTGTTTTTGTGTTTATTGGTGGTTGCCTCTATCGAGGCGGTTCATCATCGGCAAATAAGCGAGCTCCAGAAAGAACTAAAGGCACAAAAATCTGACGGTGATTATGCAGCTGCTACTGCCGTTAAACAGTTCGAGAAAGATGTGTTTGCCGAGATTCAGGCGAAAGAGAACGCGTTAATCCAGCGCGCTGAGGCCGAGCGGGCAGCGATTCGGAACGATCTAAAGGGGTTACCGGCTGATAACTTCCGGCAACTACCGAAGAAATGGGGTGACAATTGATTTTAGCCGTAGATTTTCTACAGTTGATGCCAGGGTTCGAATCCGGGGCTCACACGCTACACAATATTCTTATTGGCGTTACGTTCGTTCTAGCTATGCTCGGCATTTTTCTTTTGGCGTTTCAAGGGTTACGCGAGAAATCTACGGGTAATATCATGCCGACCTTGGTCCGGCTTGTGGTCGTAGTAATCATGATCGGCAGCCTTGGTGCGTGGGGCGATTTATTAACCGATGCGGTGAACGATGTTGTAGGCCAAATGGGGTTAGGCGGCGTGGAGGGCGGGATCTTTGCCGCGTACCGAGACGCCGTAGCGCGCAAATTCGGCTCCGACGGGTCGGTGCCTAAATCCCAATCCCAACAGCAACAACAATCGCAACCGACGCCGACGACCGAGGGCGACGCCAGTTTAGCGTTCGCACAATCTGGCGACGTGCAAACAACGCATTACGGGTATGCCGGGGATACGACGCCTGACTGGAATAGCGCACATGGGATAGGTGATCGTCAAAACCAACTAATTGCAACACCTCAATTGCGTTCCGTTGCTTTGACGCAATCGGAACGGTACGCAATGTTCGGCGTTACGGGCGTATCGACCGGGAACGTGTTCCCGTACCAGGGCATGACGGTGCGAGACGACGACACAGCACCGGAGAGCAACCGGCGCGTTGATCTGTTCGATCCCAATAACGAGTTCGCATCACTCGACGGCAGCAGCGGTGGAGGTGGTAATAGCGGGCCGCTCGGTGGTTGGATCTCGAAGATTGGCGATTCACTTACAATCGGGCTGCTGTACCCGCTTGTGCATCTATTGAGTTTAATTGCGCTCGGGATCATGTATTTAATGCAGGCCGCGCAACAGATCTTGTACACAATCGAGATTGCGATTTCGCCGATTTTTATCGGGCTACTTATGGTGCCGCGTTTAGTCGGGATAGCAACCCGGTTCTTTTGTTCGCTCGCAGCGATTTGTATCTGGTCACTTGGTTGGGCGATCTGCGATTTATTGACACGCGCACTAATCGCGTTTGCGGTGAACCCGACGAACAACCTTGCGTTAAGCGCGTTCTCCGGGTCATCAATGATGCTCGGGTACTGGGTGCTACTGGCCGTGTGGGTGATCGGGAGCTCGTTCGTTGCACCGTTGATTATCTCAGCGTTACTGATCGGTGGTGGTGGTGCCGGAGTCGCATCGGTATTCGGGGCAACGGTTGGGACAATAGCTATAATGGCGGCCGGTGGTGGCCGTTCGACAGCAGGCGCGGCAGCAAGTGTTGCTGCTGCTCCAATCTCAGCCGCAAGTCATTCAATGATGAGCGCGTACACAAATTACGCGCGTCGGCCAGGGCGACCACAACCGCCGCCGTAAGAATCTTTTTATTTGCATACCAATGTTTCCCAGGGAATAGTCAGGGTCTAAATGAACCACGCACCTCAAATCGACGTAGGTTACCACGTACCGGTTAATCCGGACGTCACGGTACTGTGCGGTTTATTGGTTTGGTGTTTGTGGGGTTTATGGATTTATCTAGATGCGCGTTGGCGCGGCGAGAGTGGCAACTCGGTGTTATTATTATTAAGTGGGCCGGCTGCGTGGTTAACGGCAACATGGAATCGAATACATCGCCGACCAAAACGTACACAGGGTCATTGGGAACACTGGGGAAGAAATTAAAAGTATGAGCGAAGAGGTTAATATTCAAGACGAAGCGTACAGCGAAGCGATGGACGAAATTAAGCGGAAGGATGAAGCGTTACACAGGGCTGTAGCAGAAATTGAAAAACTTCATGGTGATATTAATCAGTTGCGCGCCCGTATAGAAAACATGATGGAAAATCAGGCACAAGGGTTACGGTTACGTGATGAGGAAATTAAGCGTTTAAGCGAAGCAACTCCTGTTGTCAGCGATTCTGAAATACTTCGTGCCTATTCGGAAACTATCAGGCTAAGAGACAAGGAGATTGAGCGGTTGAAAGCGGATATTGAGCTATTAGCCCAGAACGAAATTTTTCACAAGGCGCACCATGCCTACGCGGCCGATGCGCTGGTATGGTCTAATAATCCAGATAAGGACCTCATTTACCAACTGCGAGAGGCGGCAAAAATGAGCACAATCCACAAAGGAGAAACAATGATGAACGACATTAAAATTGAGGATGTTACACGTCTTGAGAATTTAATCGCCGAGAAAGACAAGGAGATTAAGGGGCTTAAGGATGATGTAGAACTATTAGCTCAGAATGAAATTTACTATAAAGCCATCATTACCCGCGCTGTTGACGCGCTGGCTGACGCGCTGGCTTATGGGCGACTATCTGATGGCACACTTATTGTTGAACTGCGAAAGGCGGCACTATAAGCACAATGAAAGAAAGAATCGACGCGGCGAGATGGTACTATGATCAACTAGCCTACAAAGACGCGGAGATTGAGCAGCTAAGCGCGGAATTGGGTCACTCGAGGAAACTGTGCCAGATATGGATTGATAAATCAGATGCTCAAAATGAGCGGCTCAGTAATATCATCAGGGCAACTGAGGTAGAGCGCGATGCAGCGGATAAAGTTGCAAATAATCTTCGAACCGAGATTGAACAGTTGAAGGATAGGGTTAAATGGCTGACCGTTGGAATTTCGGTAAAAGATAACGTTATCTCCGAACTGCAAAAGGCGCCCAAATGAACGCGTTAACACAAATGTTGCGCAAGCGATTAATGGCTATGTGGCTTTGGCAATCCTTATTCGTATTAGCCGTAATTGTGATCCCGGTGAGCAATTATTTCACTTTGAAAACTGCAATGGGTCAACTGCGGTTTGCTGCAATGGATAGCAGAAACACGTTCTATTTGTCGAATTTAGGCAATTTCGAAGAGGCTAAGCATATTCACGCGGAGCTTGCCAAGATGGCAACGGAAACGATCTTTGGCCGTAACCCAGACGGGTTCGATAACCCAGAACGGCTTGAGCGGTTATTTAATCCAGAGACAACTGAAACATTGCATAAGGATATGGGCCGAGATTCTGACGTGTTTCGGTCACAGCAAATTCATCAAAAGATTGAGACTGGCCAGATTCGTGAGTTATCAGTTGATAGCAACACAGCACTTGTAAGCGTTGAAGGTCAGGTATTGCGGACAGGAACATTTAATCAGCGGGTGGTTAATGACGCTAAAAAGGTTACGGTATTTTTGAAATTAACGTTGAACGCTGATATGGCGCATAATGGCCGGTATCCAATGGTGGTAACAAATTACGAGGAACGGTTTGAATGAGTGATGTTAGTAAGTTTTTATTATTCTTGGTTGCTGTTACGTTCTTTATATTCGGCTTTTTATTTGCGAGTAAATGCGCAGCACAAACCATCGCCACTAAACCTCTTACAATTGACATTCCGATTCGTATTTCGCTTTCCCCAGATCTGACAACAACGTTACTTTTTCCTGGACCGTTATCCGGCACGTTCGGTCTCGGGTTAGTTACTGGACAGGGCGCGCAAAACGGTACCGTACAAGTCGATCACCCGGACGGCAGCAATATTCTCGTGCTTCACGCGTTGAGCGATACAGCGCATGTCTTAGCGACTGTACTTCTCGACGGCAAGCTTTACGTTTTGGATTTAGTTAGCGGGCCGCAGCCTGACGTGGCCGTGACGTTCGTTAAAATCGATGGTGCAGCACCACGCGCTGAGGCGGTTACCCCGGAGCAGGTCATTGCAGCTCGGCCTACGTACGCGCCGGAGCTCCTCATCGGCCTGCTTCGCCGCGCGCGTGACGTGAATATCTTGCGGCCGTTGTACGGCAATCTTTACGACGGGTACAGTAAACGCGATACGCAGTATACGAGCGATTCTGGTACCGTTAAAACTACGGTTACAACCGTTCACCGGTTCTCGAAAGAGGATGCCACCGTGTTACAAGGCGTGGTTGAGAACGAGACAGATAAACCGCTAAGCTTTGATGGTCGCGCGGCAACGGTGCTCGTAGCGAGCGAAGTTCACCCAATCAAGTTGCTTGATTGTTTGCGACCGATCCCGCCCCGCACAAAAACGTTAATTGACGTAGTGATCCAGGGCGACATCGACGGTGGGCGCGCAAACCTAGCGCTCGGTAACGAGTACCGAATCATGCTTCCTGGCGATACCGGCAACATTTGGAGCTTTAAAAATGGCGGATCACCTGGCAAGACGATACCAAGTAAACCGTTAACCGATATTCCGTTAACGCAGACCGGTAAACCGAAAAGGGATGCGCAATGAGTGCAATCGTCGTAACTAAATCAAACGTTGAATGTACGTTCTGTGGAGAAAAAATTCCCAAAGGTGGATCATGCTACAGGTGGACGGGATTTATAGATGGCTTAATAACTGGAACTGAGTCTGCTCATCCGGAATGCTATTTAATTTATGGAGATGAAGAGCAATGGCGTCGTGGATGTTTTGACAGACCAAGGAAAGAGGCGCAATGATTCGATTTCTAAGATTTTTTACTACTGGTCAAGGTGTTATTCTGATTATTGTCGGGTTAATTATTTTTATTGGCGGCATCATTAAACATGGCCAGGATAAACAGCGCAAGGAAGCCGAGAAACGGCAGGTACAACGGGATCTTGGGAAAGTTAAGCCGTCAGATGATGTTGACGCCTCGGTTGCGGCTAAGGAATCGATCTTATCGAACCGTAAATTAAACCCTGGTGCCAAGTCCCTACCGACTCCGATCCCGGAGCCGCCAGCGTTCGCGCAACCGATCCCCGGAACGGTTAACACGCGCGCCCAGGCGTTGCCTACGCTCGTGTCGTTCTATGCCCAGGTGCAATCTACCCCGACGCCTACCCCGGAGCCGCAACGCCAACGTGAACCGTCCTGGTTGCCGCCCTCGATCTTTATTCCATGCGCCCTAGTCAATACTGTCGAGAGTTCCCATATCAACACCCCGGTCGTTGGTGAGGTTATTCGCGACGTTTACCAGAATGGTAAACTGATCGTTCCGGCCGGCACACTTGTCAGCTCGTTTGCCGAGTCCGGTGCGGTCCGTGACCGGATCGAGGTTGCCGGGACTTGGCTGTTCGTGTTCTCGGATGGGCGCCATTTGAAAGCTACCGGAATAGCGTGTGACCGGGAGGCCGACCCGATAAACCAGCAATTCGGGACCGAGGACGGGTCAGCCGGGTTGCAAGGCGACATCGTTGAGAGGGACCATTGGGCGAACGCTAAGGCGTTTATTGCGCTGCTTTTAACGGCAACTACGCAGGCAGGTACGGCCGCAGCAAGCGGCGCGTTACAGTCTGGGCACAGCGGCGGTGTTGGTATCGGGTTACCGGATACAACGCCAGTTCTTGCCAAGTATCTTGACCAGCTTTTGAACGGCGAGACCGGTGATGGCCGGTTTGTTCAGGTGCGCGCTTCGAAAGAATTCTACATTTTCCCGACTGAAGAGATCGTGCCATCACGCCGGGTATCAGTCGATAAAAAGGCTGAGGTGCAACCAAATCAGTCAAAGGAATCGCTTGAGCGTGAACTTGAGAAAGAACTATTTCCGCATAACCAGGAACCACAAAAAAATGAGGATCGACCGCCACACTTTCATTATTAGCTTGTCCGTGCTACTGGCCGGCTGCGCCACAAAAGAGCAAACGTATTGGGAAAAAGGTAAACACGGCTCAATTACTGTGCATCATGTGCGCAAGACACCGAAAGGGACCAAGGATCGCACAGAACAGCTCACAGCGAAGGTGATCGAGCCTGGCATGGTTCACACGTACGACCTAGGCCGGATGCCGGACGGTAACGGTGGCATGTCTGAAGCGCACCGGTACTACCGGGTCGTCACGAGCGAGAGCTTCGATCTGCGGTTGCCCCCGGCCGGACGGCTTAAACCGACGGGCCCGAAAACGGTGTATACGCCACCGACCTATTCACCTCCGCCGCGCGACCAACGGATCAATGACGCGGTTGCGTCGGCAAACGAAGCCAAGGACAAGCTCGACGCGGCCAGGGGTAAGGTTGATGCGCAGCTTGCGACCGACAATAACCTGCGGGGCGAGCTCCAGGCGCAGAGTGACCAGATCACGGAGCTAAAAGGGCAACTCGACGCGGCAATGTCGGCACCGCAACACACGGCTACCCCGGCACCGTCTGCAACACCGTTAAGTGATCCGTTAGCGCAATGGGGGCGTGGCTTGAAATGAAAGGCAAGATTATTAACCTCGGCGAGATCCCGGAGCCGTTCGGAGGCGAGGGTCCAATTAATCTTCCGGATGAACAACTACGCCAGGCTTGGAACCTGACAGTCATTTTGGATTATCAACGTAAAGTGCGCGAGTTGACTGAGCGATTGCAGCAAGAGGAAAGAGAAATAAATGAGTGAATTATCAGACGAATTCCGCGCGGCAATCGTGGCTGCGCAGCTAGATCGCGTGTTGCCGGAGGCGAACACATGCGACTGGTGCGGCCGGGATCTGTGCACCATAGACGACCATGAAATGATTGACAGGCAGGCTATGTGTAATCCGTGTCATGATGAAATGGAGCGATGATACCGGATTCCCTAACGCGGTTAACGACACTCAGTAATTTTCTAAACGCGAATATCCTTGGCCAATCTGAGGTGATTGCCGAGGTCGTTTCTTTGTTGCAACGTTCGTTTTTCGGGATGCGGTTCCCTGGCCGGCCGGTAGCGTCGATGTTGTTTCTCGGGCCTACCGGGGTCGGTAAGACCGAGACGTGCTTACTCTTTACGGAGCATCTTTTTGGGTCGTCAGATAAGCTTATTCGGCTCGATATGAGCGAGTACATGACCGTTGATTCGATCGGTATATTGCGCGGCCAGAACACGAATGACCAAGGGCTCTTGGGCGTTTATTACGATCATTCCGGAGGTTCGGGTACGCTGCTTTTTGACGAGATCGAGAAAGCGCACCCGTTAATTATCGACGTGTTTTTACAGATTCTTTCAGCAGGCCGGTTCACACTGGCTACAGGGCAGACAATCGATTTACGCAATTACGTTGTCGTAGCCACGACGAATATCGGTTCCCGGATGCTGATTGAAAGCCGGTCAACCGACCGCGAAACCGTAAAGCGGCGCACGATTCAGGCCGGTACAACTGAGATGCGGCCGGAAACTTTTAGACGGTTCGATCTTCACGCCGTGTTTAACAAGCTCGGGTTCGAGACGCTGAAAGAGGTCGGAATCTTGCACGTAAATAAATGCTTAGAGATCATCAACGCGCAAGGGCACGTAGTTACGGCGGATCAAAGCGTTGTCGAATACGTGCAACACGAAGGGTACTCAGATCAGTTCGGCGCAGCGTGGATGCAATCGGCAGCGATGCGAATTGTAGGGGATGTGGTCGCCTTTGGGATGCTTTTAAACGGTGGAAAACTGATTAATGGCACGATATGTCACGACCCGCGAACGAACGCATGTTTTCTGAAATAAGTATGGTCTTAACTGAAGATTCTAGGGCTAGGATGCGCGAAGCGAAGCTAGGCTTTTGTAATCCACGCGCGTGCTTTAAAAATAACGAGATCCTGAAAATCAGAGCTGATTTAGCGCTAGGAAAACCTGCGAAACAGATTGCGCGCGAAAACGGGGTGACGCCTACAGCGATTTTTTTGATCAAACATCGAAAAACGTGGAAACACATTTAACCGGTCAATGGCCGCTCGATCTTAGGTTAGTGCGATTCAGTGAACGCCGAGAAGATATCTGGACGTTGGGTGATGCGGTGCAAGGCGTAGCGATCTTCGGCGAGCTCGGGTCCGGTAAAACGTCCGGGTCCGGTAAGCATTTAGCGCTCAAGTATCTTGAGAACGGGTTTGGCGGGCTGGTTATGTGCTCGGATATCGATGAGGCTAACCTGTGGCGCGGGTACCTTAACCGCGTGGGCCGTGAACAGGATGGTCGGTTTTTTAGTGTTGATAACGGGTTCACGTTCAACTTTCTCGATTACGAATCGCGTACAAGCGGTATCGATTTTGCCGAGAATTTAGTCACGCTCCTGGTCGATATCGCGTCGATCCAGAAACGGACGGAGGCGAGTGGTGCTGAGGCGCATTTCTGGTTGCCGCAAAAAAAGAAGCTGCTCAGGAACGCGATTACGCTCCTTCTTTTGACCGGTGAACCGGTCCGGCTACGTACGTTATACGAGATGATCGTATCCGCTCCACGTGACGCGCACCAAGCCGAGTCTAACGATTGGCGGGATAAAAGTTTCCTGTTTGGGCTACTTGAGCAAGGGAATAAAAAAGCCGGGAGTCACCCGGAATGGAAGCTGATAACCAATTATTGGTTACTTGAACGGCCCAATATGCCGGCTAAAACCCGGGAAACAATCGACGCGGATTTTACCGGGATGTTCGACCCGCTAACGCGTGGCAAGATCGGCGCACTGTTCGGGACCGGCACAAACCTGACACCACAAGACATCATCGACGGTAAAGTTATTGTGATCGATATTCCGGTTGCACGGTATCGCGAGGTTGGCCAGTTTGCGGCACTAATCTGGTCACAGATGTTTCAGCGGGCCGTTGATCGCAGGTCATACGTGGCGCCTAACGGCCGTCCAGTATTTTTATGGCAAGATGAAGCGCACTATTTCACAATCGATCAGGACGCAGTATTCCAGGCTACTACGGCCCGGAAAAAAGGGTGTGCAGTTGTGCGGCTGACCCAGAATTTGCCGAACTTTTTAGACGCTTATGGACGAGACGGTAAAAATAAGGTTGAAACTTTGCTTGGCAATCACGCCACAAAAATATTTCACCGTAACAGTGACCCTGCCACGAATGAGTGGGCGAGCCGGGTCATTGCTAAAGAAACTGGGTACAAACATTCTCTATCAACGAGTGGGAGCGTGCAATCAACCGGGGGGTTTAACAGCCAGGCTTCGGTTTCTGAAGTGGAAGAGGATTCATGTCCACCTAAACAGTTTGTAGGGCTGAAAAATGGTGGGCCGCGGAACGGCAACGTCGTTGAAGGAATCCTGTTTCAGAGTGGCCGGCTCTGGAACCGTGACCAAAGATGGTGTGTTCGGAGGTTTAGGCAATGACGGAACTAGAAGAGGCGATAATCATTGCCAACAAAGTTCTAGATCGAAACTTTGCCGATCCTGACGACGATCTTGCTATCCTGGCGCGCCAATTCCTAAGGTCAAGGGAATCGGTAATGAGATTGCTTGAGGAAAAATTAACGGAGATAAAGCGAAGTGAATGAGCAACAAACTCCGATCCAAGAATCCATTTCGCTAATCACAATCGCGGCGATCCTGGTTGCGATTGGCTGCTATTTCGCTGCGCTTAACAACGTTCCTTTTCTGGCGTACATCCTATTCGGCGTAGCCGCGCAGGTGTACAATTGGTTGCCGCAGCTTGTGTATTTGCAGTCGCCGCAGATCCCTATGCTGGTAGCCTCGGCGACTGTTGGCGGCCTAGTTTGGTTGATTGGGTTACCATTCTCCGGCCTCATGGCGCAATGGTTTAATCAATCGCAATTATCATCGATTGAACGCCAGACCGCGCGCTTAAAAAGAAACCGCGCCCAGATTCAGAAATCGAGGCGCGACAGGGACGGGTTTGATGTCAGTTAATTACTTTGCTCGACGGCTTTGGCGCCCCGTTTATTATTTGGCGTTCAACAAGTTCTTGCAGATAATCGGCTGATCGCCGGGTGTTGCGCAGCATAGATAACAGGATCATCGGAACGATGATCAGCAACGCTACTGAAGCGATGGTTAAAACTTCAGCAGCCATGATGATGGCAGGCCCTTTGGCCGATTCGCCAAACATTGCGACCGTTATAATCACGGCAGCAACCGTGATAAGCCACGCTAAACAGAAGGTGATCGAAAAACCTGATGATTTCATACGCGCCCGAATTCGAAGCATCTCCAAGTGCCTGGCTTGGCTAGCCCGTTCGTTCCGTCTTTGAGTTCATAGTGCAAAAATCCTTGATTAACTTCCCTGGCGATCTTGCATTTGATCCATTCCTTGGTTCCCCGGAGATCACCTGGCACCAGAACTTCGTATTTTTGAGGTTTCATATTTGACATCATTACTATTCGAGAGGAATAATGTCAAGGTGTATTTCGAATCTTACGCGAAGCGTAAGGAGAGTTCTGGGTAATGACTTTTTGTCCTAAAATCTGAACGTTAGAAAAACCGGTGATCGAAGCGACATATTGGGATCTTGGTGTAGAACGAACAAAGGTGTGTCGTGTTTGCGGTATCCGTAAAAGCGTCAAGGAATTCTACAACAAAACGCGTAGATGCAAGCCGTGTTGGTGCGCACGGTCAAAGGCATATTACGAAAAAGACATAGATAAAAACAGGGAACGTCACCGGATGTGGTATCACGGAAGGGCTGATGAACACAGGGACGCTACATACAAGCGCAAGTACGGAATTAGCTCAAAGATTGTAGATGGGATTATAGAGATGCAGGGAGGGAAGTGTAAATGTTGTGGAATCGCGTTCATTGGAAGAGGAACAATGGGCACTGCGCCAGTTATCGACCATTGCCATAAAGGAGGCCATATGCGCGGCGTTATTTGCCAGAGGTGCAACAAAGTGGAGGGGCAAATGGGTTCTATTGATGTCGCCAGAAAGGTCTTGGAATACATGGAGAAAAACGAACTGTGGTACCAGTGCCGTGAATTGACTTTGGAGTTTCGAAAAAGGAAAGCGGCGGGAATAACGAGCTTTAGAATTGATTGAATCCGATGCTTCGCCACAAACAATTTAAGAACGGCGTAGGGCCAAGTGGGGCAGCTACATATTTCTCGGAGCATCTTTCAGCATCTCAGTATTACGCGAACGGAATGGGGGTTTTACGCGGAAGGGCGTTTGAATACTTGGGTTTATCGAAACGCGAAATCGGACTTTCAGAATTCAAATCGATTGAGAATAACGTGCATCCGGATACAGGAGATCGTTTGACTCCGCGAACAAATAGCACACGACAAGAGTGGATTGTGAATGCAAACACGGGTCAAAAAGAGTTAAAGACAGTAGATAATCACAGGACTGGAATGGACGTGGTGTGCAATGTTCCCAAGACACTTTCTGTGGTCATGGCTGAAAATCCGGGAGAATTTTCCGATACAGTTGAGCGGATTTGCGTAGCGGCAAATCAGCATGCAATGGATTTTGCCGAATCGTTAGCCAAGACACGGATTCGTCTCGGTGGCCGTGATGATGATCGAAGTACGGAGAATATTTTATATTTCAGCGTCATTCACAGGGATGCTAGACCAATTGGAAGTAACGTTCCTGACCCGCTTTGGCATAGCCACAATTACATATTCAACGTGACGCATGACTCGGTAGAGAAGCGACTCAAGGCTGTGGAACTTCACGACGTAATCAAACACGCCGACACAATTGACGCCTTATTCCTGTCCGAACTTGAGCGCGGATTAACGAAACTTGGGATCGGTACCGAGCGTACGCCGGATGGTCGCAGCTTCGAAATCACGAGTGTTAAAGGTAAAGATATTTTCTGCAAACGTCGCAACGAAATTTTGAAAGAGGAACTTGGAAATCGGGACAGGATTGAAACTTTAACGCGGTACCGGATACGCGCAGCGGCAAAACTTGGCAAAACTTTGGATTATGATCGAGTGAAAACCGAGGTGCGGAACGAACTCGGCAAACGCTTGGCAAAAGGCAAAGTAAAAATCAGCATGGAAGAGAAACTTGAAAAATTGAGGGCGCAAATGACACCGGATATTCGGGCGAGTTTGCAACAGGACGCGGTAACGTCGGCACCACGGGTCAACTGGCGAACACCGGACCAAGCAAAAGAAGAAGTACTTTATTCCGCGTTTAAACAGGCATCCGTTGTGCACGAATTGGACGTTGCTGGACAACTGTTGAGGGCAACAGGTGGGGCGATGACGTTTAATGAAGCGTTAGAATTTGTTAAGGGGCCAGCGTTCATTCATCTCGATAACGACGGACACGTGACGACGGAAGCCGTGAAACGTGAAGAAGAACGGATGCTTGAGACGTGCAAGTTGGAGCAGAATTTATGGAATGCTTTGGCACCGGGATGGGAGATTCAAGATCAACAGGTGCGATCATCGCCGGATCAATCGTCTGCGGTTAGATTTGTTTGGAATTCGTGTGACATGGTGATGGACGTGAGCGGAATAGCGGGGGCCGGTAAGACGACAATGTTAAGGGAGGCGGTATGGGGGTTACGCGCTAATCGCCATGGCGTCATTCTTTTAGCGCCAACCTCGGCCTCCGAAAAGAATCTGCACAAAGATTTTCCGGAAGCTATGACGCTCCAGAAATTCGAATCTGATTCGGATTGGCGAGCGCAGATAACGCCGGGGACCGTGATCGTATTAGACGAGGCGTCAATGGTGTCGGTGCCGCAGATGTGCCGACTCGTAGCGTTCGTCAAAGAAAAGAAATGTCGGCTCGTGACGTGCGGTGACAGGGATCAACACGTTAGCCCAGAACGCGGTGACGCAATTCGGATCATGCAGGACTCTGGGGCGGTGCGTTCGGTGCAATTAACTGAGACGTACCGGGCAAAGGTTGCGTATCTAAAAGCAACGGTTGAAGATTTGAAAGCTGGCGGTGACCGGCGCAAGATCGGGTACGCGCGGCTTGAAAATCATGGTGCTATTCGTGAGGCCGTTGACCAGCACGAGATGCGTCAGCAGGCGGTGGATGTGCACTTGGCGGCGGTTCGGGTCGGAGAGCTTGCGATCTTAGCAAGCCCGGTTCACGCTGAGGCGCGCGAAGTAACGGCGATTATTCGGGAGACGTTAAAGGCCGAAGGGTTGATCGAGAAAGAAGATCATATGGTTACGCGATTGTCGCGTGTGAACGTTAATGGGCCGGAGCTCAAAGATCCGTTGCATTACCATACGGGGCGCGTCGTTGTGTTTCATACCAAGGTCAAGGGCGGGTTTAAAGCTGGTGAGAAATGGGTGATTAAAGACGTACGCGGATTTGGGGATTTTATTCTTGAACGTAGAGGGGTGCTAAAAACCTTTGATCCAGATTCCAGAGGCAAATGGAACGTGTACGACATTGCGGAAATGCAACTCAGCGTCGGTGATCAGGTGCGGATCACAGATGGATTCAAGGAACGTGGGGTAGCGTTTAAGAACAACGATATCGCCAAGGTTGCGGCCATTGATTCGGATCGGGTAACGTTAGACGATGGCCGTTCAATGGCGCGCGATTTTCTGCATATTGATCAGGGCGTTTGCCTGACATCCTATGCAACACAGTGCCGCACTGTCCGCCAGGTAGTGGCGCTGTGCCCCCTCTCATCGTTCGCTGAGATGGACGCGAAAACGTTTTATGTTCTCGCGAGTCGCGCAACGCACCGCGCGATATTTTATACAGATTGCAAGGAAGCGTTTAAAGAGCAGATACTTAAACCAGGGGATCGAAAATCAGTCTGGGAATATGCGCTGGGATATAAACTTGGTCAGTTTTCGCACCCAACGAAAAACAGATGGCCTGTCAAAGAGCAAGGGATTGAACGATGACGATATCAACATCTGAACCTTTGTATCCGTCGCTCCGCGAACAGTACGCTAAACCGCGACGATCGGCTGCGTGGGACCTTGGCGAATATGAGATTATTCGGTTCTGGGCAGACGACGGCAACTGTTACGGGTTCATGTTTCATCACCTAGGGTTGAGCGTGTATTTATCGGATCAACGCGGGCTAGTAATCAATTGCGCGTTCGGCACAATCCTGATTTCCGGGCCGCGTATTCTAGATTTTTGGGACGATTTATGTGCCAGGAAAGTGTCGGCTGTCCGGGTTGACGGAAAAGATATCACGTCAATTGCGCTTCATGCGCGCTCGGATAAAGAGGAGCAAAAAACGCCATAGTGTGCAGAAAATAATTGTGCTCCACAATATTTCGTGGTACACCGCGTCTCAATGGTTGGCGCCTGCGCTAACCGGTAAGCCTTTCTCGATCTCCTAGAAGCAGACGCGCAGAGCACGGAATTACCGGGCGCGGACCATCTTTCTTCTGAAAGAAAGATGACGTTTAATCGCCCTAAACCGCGTGTACCGTTTGTCTTGTTCGCAACGGCCTATCTCGGGCTGAAGCTGTACGATTGGCAGATGCGGATCTTGATTGCGCTAGAGCGCAAACGTGTTTCGGCATTGGTTTGTAATGGTGGCGGCAAATCATCCGTAGTAATAGCATCCGCGATTTTAGCGTTCCTGTACAATTGGCCGGCTGGTCGTGTTGCGGTTACATCCGGGACATATCAACAAATCGAGGTTGCGGTATGGCCATCCCTCGAACGGTTTAGAGGGCTTCCTTATTTCAAGGGGTGGACATGGAATAGGGTCGAGATTCTAACGCCTCAAGGTGGGTTTGCGCGCGGATTCAGTACCGATAAACCTGATTCTCTTGAAGGGTGGCACCAGGATCTAGATGCCGGAATACCGCTCTTGTTTATCGTTGATGAGGCTAAAGCGATCCCGGATGAAAAATTCCAAGGTATAGGTCGGTGCACGCCTACATTTTACGGCCAGTTTTCGTCTGCTTGTCCAGCCCAAGGGTTTTTCTATCATTCGTTCAACAAGTTCAAATCGATCTTTTGGACGTGCAAAGTCAAGAGCGCAGATTGCCCGCATATTACCGATGAACAACGCTCTATTGATCGGGTGACGCTTGACCGCGCGGTGTACGCGATGAAGCACGATAGCGAGTTTGCTGAGGATTTGACGGGTGCCGCTATTCCGCTTCGCGTAATCAATGCTGCACTCGAACGCCAGGTATTACTGACCCATAACCGTGGGAGTCGATCGGCGTTTTGCGATTTTGCGGCTGGTGGCGCGGAGAACGTGATTGCGGTTCGGGACGGGAATAAGGTCGAGATTATAGCAGCCTGGCGCAACCCGGACCCGACGCAAGCGTGCCGCGAATTTATTGAACACTTTAAACGGCTCCGGTTACACGCCTCAGAGATTTTTGCGGACGTTGGCGGCCTTGGGGTCGTTATGTGCAAAAACCTGAAGGACGCCGGATGGCCGGTTGTCGAGGTTAATAACGGTCTACCGTCTGAGGACGCGGAGCATTACGCGAATCGCGGGTCCGAGATCTGGTTCAAAGCTGCGCACATGATCGAGTTCGGACTCGGGAACGGCCAACACATCATTATCCCGGACGATAAAACATTCATTGAACAGGCAACAAGCCGGCGGCGCGAGTACGACCAGAAACAGCGGCTCAAGATTGAGAGCAAGAAAGATTTAAGCGGGCGTGGGGTTTCCTCCCCTGACCGAGCCGACGCAGTTTTCGGGGCGATGGTCTGCAAACCGAGCCAATGGAATAGCCAACTAGTAGGCCAAGTCCATTTACCAACGAACATTTTCAGACCTGAATTCGTGAATTTCAGTTAATTTAATGAAATGTTATTTAGGAGCAATAATGTTTATAATATGTGTGGCGTGCTCAAGTAATACGAACGTGCATAATAAATATTATCATAAACATTATCGCGTTAAGCATGGATATCGAACAGGTGTGGAGAATGTGCATCAATTACCTGACGTTAAACCTACGACTACTCCGTCTCCCACTCCGATACCACGCCCTAGTCCGTTACCTATGGTGTCACCAAGGCCTGCGTTAAGTCCGAACATTATGCCTAAACATAAAACTGAAGAGGAACAATTTAGGGATGGAGAACTGCATTGATCGCTGTTGTAGAAACAAAGATGGAGAGCAGTATGTGGACGGCGTTTTTTACTGCCGTTACACCATTAATTATTTTATTTTCGTTATGGGTGCAAAGGATTTGGGAGTTAAGGAGAACCAGGATAGCCGAAAAAACGTCGTCATTAATGGCTGAGGTTAAAGATAGGATTAGCTCAGTTGATAACGAATTAAGGGTTAGTGTATCTATATTAAAACAAACATCGGAAAGAACTACTTCGCAAATAAATGGTTATATGCGTGTAGTTTTAAGGAATATGGCAGCTTTAGCACGGAATCACGCCGTTATGTCAGCCAACTATGCTAAACGAACTAATAACGAGGAAGATAAGAGCGTAGCTAGAGTTGCTGAATTAGCTGCTATCGCAGCTGAAAATGAATATAAGGAATACGAGTCAGGTAAGGATGATAGATTAGCGGCATCAGGTATGCTTGTTCAGACAATAACTGGTAAGGATGTAAAATAGGAATGTTATGGCTACTGGACCTTGGGATAATACAACAGCGTGGGTAGTTAACGATATTGTTAGCTATAACGGTATGTCGTTCAAATGTATTTTGGCTAGTACAGGGAATGATCCATCTACAGACGCAGGTGTTCATTGGCAAAGGATAGGAGTGCCTGGAGAAGGAATGACAATTCTGGGAACTGGGCCAGTGTACTTAATGGCGGGCGGTTCGCCGGTAGCGGTATTTGAGTCGGTTAGTGACGCAAACACGTTTTTGAAAGGTGGGTTGTAATGAAATCGCCGATAACATCTTGGCACGGAATAGCGTCGATGCTCGCGTTAGTTATTGTTCCAGTAGTATTGCATTTGTTCGGTGTTAGCCCAGAAGTAATTACGTATGCTACAGGTGCCGTAGTTGTAGCGTTGCAATCGTCAGGACTCATGCATGCTGGTGATAGTCAAGAGATTGAGCAAGTGGCCTCGTCGGTGACGAAACGGATAGATTACGTTGTACCGGTCATGAAAGAAACTATTTCTAAAGTAAAGGATGATTTAACGGCAATGCATAACGTGAACGCGCAAAGTATTGCGGTACATGACGCTAAGTTGGCTGTAGTTATTCCTCCGGTTGTCGCTACGGAACCGGTAACCGCACCAGCGCAGATGAAGCATTCTGAAGATAAACCGCATTTAGTTGAGGGATAAATATGTTTGTTCTAGTTGCGCAAACATTTTCGTTATGGGCGCTAGTAGTATTAGTTATTAAGATTTTTGTGGTTTGTTTTGTGTGCGGGTTATTAATTTGGGCGATTGCTCAGTTACCGACTCCTGGTCCACCGTTCCTGTGGTTGGTCCAATTTTTGCGCGTAATGATAATAGTGGTAGGCACGTTAATAATATTATTCCTGCTATTGTCATTTATCGGAATAACAATGTAAATTTTTATGGAAGAGCAAAAAGAGAGAATTCATGAGAGCGGGTTACCGAAACCGCCCTCTAATCCGTTGCCGTACAATTATATCCACGAATTTACGATTCCTACTGAAGAAGTAGTAGGATCGGAAGGATCTGTGCATGATAGCGGGTTGCGTAAACCTGTTTCTACACAGATTCCGCATCATTACGAGCACGAGTTTGGTCCTGAAGTTGAGGTTATCGAAAGTTCTGTACCGGAAAATAAAGAATTGTAATGATGTAGGTCTGTGAACTCTATTTAAGTGGCTGCGCCGACATATATTCAGTCGAGTACAGGTGGATCTTTCGGAGGAGGCAACTTATCCGTTCATCAAGTATACACTGGTGTGCAGGCGGCAGGTAATTGTAATATTATTTGCTTTTCTATAAACGCTGCAAATCCTATTTCAGTTACTGATACCTCTGGTAATACTTATAACTATGTAGCAAGTCAGGTAGGGTCCGGAAACTGGACGTCGTTTATATATATAGCGTTTGGAATTTCTGCCGCTGCTGCTGGTGGTAATACCGTAACTGTAACATTTTCTGCGGCTACAACGTTAGTTGAGTTTATTATTCTGGAATACGCTAATGCCGTAGCCGTGATCGGATCGGCTGGAGTTACAGGGAATAACAATACTCCTACAAGCCCGAACATTTCTCCAGTTTCAGCTAACGAACTACTTTTTTCATACACGTTCGCGAGTGCCTCTACGACCATGAGTGCTGGCAGCGGTTACACGCTACGAGCAACTGCTGGTTTTTGGGATGGTACCGAGGACGCACTTTCTGTTAGTAGCTCGCCGGTGCACGCTACTTTCGGGTCAACGAATTCCGTTGCGTGGGTATGCTTCATAGTTGATATCAGTTCAGTTGCGAGTCCAGCGTGTACACCCGTTGGAGGGCATTACGATTTTCCGATTGTGGCAACGATGTCATGCGCAACCCCTGGTGCATCTATTTATTATACTATTGATGGTTCTATACCAACCGTTGCGTCAACGTTATATACTGGACAGATAGTAATACCAGCTGGATCAATAACGTTGAGCATGGTGGCAATACTGAGTGGCGCTAGTAGCCGAGTAGTGGTACGACAGTTTTATATTCAGTCAGGAGGTTTATGGAATACTATTGATGATCAATTTGACGTAACTACCGGGCTTAGGATTTATCAGTTTGAATGCTCGATAATGTATGATCCGGTGAGCGGATATTGGTATAAGTATGGCGATTATTACGATACGATGCCTGTTGGAGATTTATACATATATAAATCTGCCGACCTACTTAACTGGCAATTCGTTGCGCATTATCCTTACATAGCTATTCGCCCATGCGTGTTATACAATGCGCTTAATAACAACTATGTAATGTGGGGAAATTACATAGGCGCAAATAGCAGTAAGGCAAGTTTTGTTTCTTCTTCTCCTGATGGACCGTTTGTGCAGGTGAATCTGTACGATACCTGGCAAAGTATAAATATCGATATTGGTGACTCAAGCGCGTTTCTCGATCCTAATACCGGCTTCGGATATTTACTTACGGAATGCAATGGTAATACTGATTTGATGGTGGTTAGGTTAAGCTCCGATTTTAAAAGTTTGACGAACACATATGCTTTGACAACAAGTAGCGCCGGAGAAGCGGCTACAATGTGGACTAATGGGCCTGGTAGTTATTTCCTGATGCAATCAGGTCAGAGCAATTACGCGCCTAATACCTGCACATATCAGTGGTCGTCTTCGCCACTGGGTCCATGGGCAGCATATTCAAGTGCAGGTAATAATCCGTTTCAGGCTGCTACGATACCGCAAACAGCAGGTGAAATCGCAGCAGGATTGACTGCGACACCTTCTAATTCTTATGATACACAGACTTGCCAAGTGTTAATAATTCCTGGTAGGAATGCGTTTATTTATTGCGGCGATCGATACGATAGTGGCACTAACCCGTTACCGAATTATCGTAGGATACTGTTACCAATTGTTCAAGGCAGCACGTCATTTACGATTTCTTGGACGCCAACGTGGAATTTAAATACAACTTTTCCTACTGTAAGTGGTGCACCATTGCCTGTAAGTAATCTAACGGTAATTGGAAATATTGTTGCTTGGTCAAATAATGAATTAAAAGCGTGCAATTTATACCTTGATATAGCTGATGATTTTGCATTTACGCAAAATGTATTATCTCAAGTAATTACGGCAGGTAGCGCATCGTTCGTAACGTCTAAAGTTGGTAATTTTTACAGGATAAGAACAGTGAACGCTAACGGAGTTAGCTTATCACCGGTTCAGACTAGAGCTGCACCTAGAACATCGCAGCTTTTGCAGTTGCCTCATTTCGCTCCTTGGCAACCTGCATTTATAGCAATGCAACAAGAAGCTTATAATATAGGAACTGAACTCCAGCAACATTTATGAGTAACGGTGATCCATTCCCGCCGATTCCGCCGCCTTCTCCTAGTCAGGAACCTGACTTTAATCCGTCCTTAGTGCCACCGACTCCGCCACCTGAACAAGAACCGTACGAGGAGGGATCGGAGACTGATCAACAACCCGGACCATGAAGCCATTACTTTTGTTAGCTCGGATGCTGATTACTGGGGTGCAACTGGCGCTCGTTGCTGATGGCGTATCGCCCCTTAGAATATACGCGGCAGATAGCCATTTAGGCGTGTGCGCGCATTTCGCGCAAGGGTACCCGGCATCGAATATTCCACAGATCGCAGCGGATGGATTTGGCTGGGTCCGCGATGATCTGACTTGGGGCGATATCGAATCAGTGCACGGCTCTTATTCGTTGCCACAATGGTGGATTAACTGGGTTACAATTGCTGGCCAGAACGGGCTGAAAGTTGATGTCGACATGGCTTACGGGTATGGGGCTGGGTACACCGATCCGTATGACCAGGCCGGGTTCGCTGCGGCCGCAGGCTGGCTCGCTGGGCAACTCAAGAATTATCCGCAATGTCAAGCGATTGAGATTGTTAACGAACCGAACAACGATTACGCGCAGAAAGAAGGGAGCGGCTGGCAATCTAAGTACGCTGCGTTACTCTCGGCGTGTACGGCATCGATTCACGCAGCGAACCCGAGCATGACCGTTATCGGGCTCGGGGCGCAAGCTGGGGACGATTTCACAATGATGGCGGCCGGCGCGCAGTACGACGGCGGGACAGCGCACCCATATCAGCCAGCGTTTTCCGGGTTCCCGCCGCATCCAGCGGATAACCTGGTGTACGAACCGCCATACTCAACGTTCCAAGATTTCTGTACTGGCTGGAAACAGCATGACACCAAACCCAGATGGGATACTGAATGGGGTTTCTGGGGCGATGGGAACGAGTACCCTTTTTACGAGCAAGGCCTAAATTTGGCTCGGCGCATCCTGCTCTCAGAAGGGCTCGGTGTTGCGTACAGCTTTATTTACGAATTTGCCGATAACGGCAGCGAAATGTTCGGCATCCAAGGCAAATCAGCGGAGGCTGTCGTCAAGCGCGTGGCGCTCACCATGGCCGGTTTCTCGCCGATTGGCGGCGTGTACGTAAACCCGCAGTACTCAGATCCGAATTTCGATTTTACGCACTTTTACGGATTCAGTTTCGCGAAAGGCGATACTGCGATTGGCGTAGCTTGGGAGGGCGACATTTATCCGGCCACGAGTTCGCGTATGGGACGCTTGAGCTGGACACATCCGAATACGGAGAGCGTATCGTCATTGAACCTAGTGAGCGGGGCATCGCGCGCACTTGCCAGTTATGAGTGGAGCCAATGGCAAGATCAGGTCGTGGTTATCAGTACGCCAGTCACGAGCGAGCCTGTAGCGTACATAGCGTCTGCTGCGCCTGCACCTACTCCAACGCCTACGCCTACGCCTACAGCGAAAAACACGATCAATGGGAACGATGTCAAGCAGAAGGTTGACGGATGGGGCGCAGCAATAGCGTGGACCGGTGCGACACTTACCCAAGCGCAAGCCCAAATGTTCTTCTCTGCCTCAAACGGGGTGGGGCTATCGCTTATCAGGACCCGGATACTGGCGGATGGCACAATCCCGCAGAGCGAGCTTGTCAGCGCCCAACTCGCTCAGGCTCAAGGCGCTAAAGTTTGGGCTACGCCCTGGAGCCCACCAGCAGCGTGGAAGACCAATAACGACGAAAACAATGGCGGATACCTTTTGCCAGCCGATTACCAGGCTTGGGCGAATTCGATAGCGGCGTACGCGAAAATGATGGCGGCCAATGGCGTGAATCTTTACGCGGTCAGTATCCAGAATGAGCCTGACTGGACCGCGAGCTACGCGTCCTGCTTGTGGACCGCAGACAATTTTCACAGCTTCATACCCCTGCTTCGCAACGCCTTGAACACAGCTGGGCAAACAGCCGTCAAGATCATTCTGCCGGAAGAAACCAAATGGAGCTTCGATCTAGCCAGCTCCACGTTAGCGGACTCTGGGACAAACGGGCTCGTGGATATCCTAGGCGGGCACGATTATTCTGGCACTATCGGGCCTGTCGCGGGCGGGAAACCAGTCTGGGAAACAGAGGTGTCAAGCTTCGAATCTTTCGATCCGAGTATCGCTAACGGGTTACGCTGGGCGACAAACATTCACCAGTTCATGATGGCGGGCATAAATGCCTGGAATTATTGGTGGCTGATCAGCGCAAATAGCGACAATGAAGGGCTCACGGATCATTCAGGTAACCCAGCTAAGAGACTGTACACGGAAGGGAATTTCGCTAAGTTCGTGCGCCCAGGCTGGAATATGGTCGGGGTGACTGCTGACCCAGCTTTACTGGTTAGCGCGTACAAGAGCGGCGCATCATTCGCGATTGTAGCGATCAATGACGGTACCGCAGACGTACCGACGACGTTTGGCCTAAATGGGTTAAGCGCCTCGAGCGTCACGCCGTGGGTGACGTCTGCGAGTCAATCACTAGCGAGCCAGGCGGCGGTGACGGTCACTAATGGCCAATTCGCGTATACGGTACCAGCTCAGAGCGTTGTGACGTTCGTTAACCAGGCGGCGCCGCCACCGACACCAGTCTACGTCGATCCAAATTACAGCGATCCTGGGTACCAGAATGTCAGTGGCACGTATAGCCTCACCAATGGCGGGTTGCCGTCCAATGCCACGGTAGCGCTAAACGGGGCCGGCACGGTAAAAGCTCGTGTATCCTGGCCAGCGCCTGGCGCTAACCAATGGAACACAGTGAAAGCTAATGGCCAAGTTTTGACTGAGGGCAGCCAATGGGTGCCGTGGGGATCGCCGACCGTGGTTGTGATTCTATCGTGGCCGTTCACGAGTTCTCCGACAACGTTTACTGTTCAATGAGTAAAATGCCGCGTAAATCTAAAATTCCTAGTTTAGATAAGTCAAGGGTACAGAGTGCAGAATCCGGGTACCCGGTCGGTAACGGTCATGCGGCTGAAGGTAAATTAGTTGCGTCTTCCGGGATTAGTCCAGGCATTATTCAGATCGAAAACCGGGATCGGTTACTTTACCAGCTATGGGGAGAGATTAAACCTGATCAACTGGCTAACATTCTTAAACAGGCGGTTGTCGGTAACCTCGTCTGGCAAGAACGGTTATTCCAGAAAATGGTTGATGAATGGCCGCGGTTGCAGAAAAACTTGCTTAGTTTAAAGCGTGACGTGGCTAATTTGCCGTGGGGAATAAAAGCGTTTAACGCTAAGGGTGCTGGCACAAGCAAGTCCGCTCAAGAGAAAGCTGATCTTGTTGAGCGCGCGCTTTTTGGAATGGAAGGTGATCCTACATTAGATCAATCGGATTTTAGTTCAATGGTTAAAGATCTGGTTGACGCTATTCCATGCGGGTTTTCGATCTCGGAAATTTATTGGACAATACGAGACGGCGAGGTGGTTCCGAAATGTACCCGCAAGATTCCGGCACGGTTTTACGGGTACGGACTAGCGCCGGATAAGCCGGATCAGTTAATGTTGAATCCGTTAGGTAACCTTGCGTTTACCTGGGAATCGCTTGCGCAGTTTCCTGATGACAAATTCTTGGTTGGTGTATTTAAGGGGTATAGCAATCATCCGACGTTATCGGCCATGTTGCGTTCACTGACACCGTACTGGTTAGCGCATAAGTACGGCCTGAAATGGTTCATGACGTTTTGCCAGATGTTCGGGACACCTATGCGCATGGCTGAGTATACCCCGGGTGATGTTACAACGTTTAATTCGTTGTGTTCAATGCTTGAACAAATGGGGTACGCAAATTGGGGTGTGTTCCCGGCTGGCGCAAAAGTTGAGTTACTAGAATCAAAGTCGAGCATCGGGTCGATGTTGCCACAACGGGTTTTGACGGGGGATGCTGACGAACAATGCGATATAATAATTTTAGGACAGACGTTAACAAGCTCTGTCCGCCAATCCGGGGGGAACCGAGCGCTCGGCCAGATCCATGCGGATACCGAGCGCAAGGTTTTAAACGGAGTAGCCGATTTTGTTATGTCGGTAATTAATAACCAATTCATCCCGGCGATTTTGATGTTGAACTACGGCGAGACGAGCGAACGACCACGGATAGAAGGATCAATGGAGGAACCAACTGACGAACTCGCTCTAGCGCAACGTGACAAGATCCTATTTCAAGAGATGCGGGTTCCGGTTGCCAAAGATTTTATGTATCCACGCCATTCAATACCAGAACCGAGCGACGAAGACGAATTGTATGTACCTCCTGATATCGGTGTAGATACCAAGTTTGGCGCACCTGAACCTGCGCAGAACACTCCGGGTTTAGCTCCTAGTGCACAGACAAAAGATACTGAACCTAGTGGAATACAAGTATGAGCGTGAAAGAAAAAGAATTAATCGCAATTGGGCAAAAGCTTGAACAGGAATGTAACCAGTTAATTACCGAGATTGAATCAATCAAGAAGAAAATTAAGGTAATGATAACAAGCGGTCGTGGTGATTATCTTGATTGGTTAAGGAACGAGATGGACCATTTTTCGTTCGAGTTGAAAATGTTTAAGCATAACAACGACGCTTTTAAAGAAGTGGAACAATTGTCGGCGCCTATGGCAGGACGTAACCCGGACCCAAGGTTTAAAGCCGGTTCGATTCCGGCCGCCGACACGCATTGAAATGACTGGGACACATTATGGGATGATTATAGGAGGTGGTAACGCGTTCATTAACGGCGTACACTCGAAATGTTTATGTGTTCGGTTAAATGATTTTAGGATGGTTAGATTATTTATTCCGGCAACAAATTATGTATTCAGAGTAAACGATGTTGTTAGTTGGAATGATACCGAAGTGTATTGGCATCCGAGCCCAGAGACGTGCATTAAGTTTGAGATACTTGGGGCGGCTGCATGAGTGTATTTATTGAGATATCTGTTACTCAAGATACGGCTACGGCGAAGTTGGCTGAGCTTGGGCGTATTACCGGTGATCCGGCTACTTTGCTCATGATGTCGGCGAAAAAAATTAAAGATTTTGTACAGCTGTATCACGAGGGGTTCGATGGTGCGTGGCGCGGGTCGCATTACATGTCAGGGCCGCACTCCGGCGAATGGGAGAAGGAAGTTGCGGCTTCGTGGCAGGAACCGGTCTTGATTGATAATCACGTAGCGATGGTGGTTAATACGCACCCGCATTTGGCGCATAAGATCACCGGTGGGACAATAACGCCTGTGCACGCTAAATACTTAACCATTCCGCTGGTGCCGGAGGCGAAAGGCGTACCGGCTCGCGAGTTCAGTGATTCGCTTTTCGTTATTAAAACGCACGGGCCAGCGTCTCAAGGTGTTTTAGCTAAGAACGTACACACCGGAAGTGGCAAACGCGCCGGGTTCGATGTCGTGCCGATCTATGCGCTTGTCGATAGCGTTGAACAATATCCGTGGCCGGGCGCGATGCCGCCCCAGATGGAGTTACAAGCAATTTTTGATGAATCGTTCATGCTAGATTTTGATTTAGCTATTGAGGGAGCGGCCGCGTAAATGGAAATTTTGGCTACAGTCCAGTCCGCTCTAGAAGCTTTAATCGAGTTTTTCAAGTGGCAGACGCGCCTTACGGAAATCAGGGCAAGGAGAGAAGTCTATGATATCGATCAACAACAACTCGCAAAAGGCCGGGAACTACTGGCTAAGATTGATGCTGCTCGTAACGCTAATGATCTTACAGCTGTCAGCGTGTACCTCGACGACCAAGCAAACGCCGCTGAGTTTACAGCAAGGATCCGATCCGCGGTTTCAGACGGACTCCAAGGGCCAAGTATGGGTGTCGGGAGCGGAGTATCAACGCCTTCAGCATCGGGTAGCGGACTTGACCACGGCATTAAACCAGCTCCGGGCACAGAATCAGGTTCAGCCGTAATTGATGGGCCGGCGCCACCTTCTCCTTTCGCGCAAGAGTCAGCAGTTATGCGTCCAACCGGGTTGATTCCTATTGGAATTGTCCCAAGCCACATAATTCCTAAGCCGCCGTTTAGTGTTACGGGCCTAGGCACATGGTTTGGGTGGAACCCGGCGAGTAAGGCTCATCCGGAGGGTACAGACGACACTGGCGACATGGATTCAAAAGGGCACGATTTAAAGGGCGCTTTTGGTGATGACACGCATGGCCGGGATAAGGTGTTTATCTCGATTCCTATCCCAATTTTTCGTGCAACTATCGGTAGTGGTGACGCGGTTTACGCCGATGTGCGAAAAGGCAGATGGCTTTTTGATGTGTATTGTCATGCTACTGGCAAGCACGTTACTGCTGTGCATCTAGGTGATCTTGGGCCAAATGAACGTTTGAATCGGCCACTCGACATGACGGCTGGCCTAGCAATTATGCTCGGCTTGAATGATAACGCGATTTGTACTTGGTGGGTTACTGATACGCATACCGGTCAGATACTTGAGGTTAAAGGATGGGATCATGTTAACGGAAAGGTAATTTCATAAATGAAAGTTGCAGCGATTGCGAAACGTACAGGGGTTAACCCTAAAGAGGGTGTAAGCAAATATGGGAGCGATGCTCATTTTGCAGATCCAAAAAACAAGAAATATCCTCTTAATACTGCGGAACGCGCGCGCGCAGCGTGGTCCTATATTAATATGCCGAAGAACGCCGCTAAGTATTCGAGTGGCGATCTCGCAACTGTCAAGGGCAGAATCCGCGCGGCATGTAAACGGTTTGGGATAACGACAGCGAGCCAGTTCTTAATAACGTCCGAGTATTCGGTCCCTCTCAACGGTGAGCCACCGGCCGAGGTTATGTATATGCCGGCTGGTCAAGCCACGATTCACCCGAGCGTTAACGGTGAACCGCGCCAGATCAGTGTCACCGTGACCGAGCGCACGGCAGATGTGCTCCAGGCCGAGCTTGACCAATTACTTGTTGGTAACGTTCGGCCGTACATCGATTTTGATCACAAAGGCGGCGCTGCCGCCGCAATTCCGAAACGGTTTACGTGGAAAGAGGATCAAGGCGTCATGCTTGAGCTCGATTGGACCGGGGCCGGCAAAACTGCGGTTGGTGGCCGCGATTACAGTTATTTTTCGCCTACGTTCATCTTGAACGAATCCGGCGATCCGGCCGGGTTACCTAAGAGCGGCGCGATTGGCGCTCTGACGAACAACCCGGCTTTCAGGGATATTAAACGAATTTCAGCAAATCAAACCGGCGATGGGTCCGCCGCTAACAATGGAGATAGTACAATGACAGAAGCAGAAGAGGCGGCGCTCAGGACCGAGTTGGAAACTGTACGCGCCGAACTAGACGAATTGAAAAAGGAGGATTCGCAGGACGAACTTGAAGTACTGCGAGCCGAGAATAAGGCGTTACGCGACGCGGCAGAAACGCAAAGGGTTGAAGCCGTAAACCGTGAAGCCGAGCTATTGATTCAAGGCGCGATTGACGCCGGGAAGTTGCCACCAAAGAACGAAACGGTTAAAGCCGGTCTGAGGAAATGGTTCATGTCGGACCCTGAGAGCGTCAAGGCGCATATCGAGGCGATGGTACCTAACGCGGCGTTTAAAACTGTCGTGACAGTAACCGGGGCGCATAAAGATGTTGGTAGAGCACCGGCTGTTAAAGACACGTCATTGCTTAACCTAGATACTGGCCGGACGTGTAAAGCGGCGGTATTAGAGTATCAGGCGACACATGCCGGGGTGACATGGGAAAAAGCGTGGCAAATATGCGCTGCGCGGCAACCTGAGTTATTCGCAGGCGCAAACAGCTAACTTTTTAGGAGGAAAAATTTATGTCAACTTTTGCAGGTGTAGTGAGAGAAATTCCTATTGTGCCGTTTTCGGTCGCAGCGGCATCAACGCTTGTGCGCGGCATGGTCGTTCAATGGAACGCCGGTACAAGTGTTGTCGAACCGTGGAGTGTCGGAACGAATGTGCCGGTAGGTGTGTGCACATCGGATGCCGATCTGTCATTGCTTACGGTCGATGTGTTTTGCGCGAAAGGGTGCAGCGTATTAATTAAGTGCGCGGCCGCAATTGTTCCGGTGCCGTTTCAAAAACTGTACTGGGCAGCGTCCGGAGTTGTGAACGTCACCGTTCTTAATACAGCGGTCGCAACATCGATTGCGACAGGTATAAACGGATTCATTGAGGCGGTTTTAATCTAATAGAAAGGAGAAATATTTTATGCCTTATGATGTTTCACAATTATTGACCTACGCACAAGGTATCGTAGGCGATTGGGCTCAGAAGAACGATATTGCAGGATTTTTGGCGCCAGAGGTTCCGGTTGTTACTGAGAAGTTTTTCTATAAAAATTATGGTAGCGGCAACGCGTTTCTAGGTATTGATACGCGTCGATCACTTGGCGGTAGCGCGGCGCGGATTGGGTATACGGTAACGGATTCGGTTGGGGTGTTGAGCGAGAATTCGCTGGAGACTACCATAGACGATATTGAACGTCGGCAAAACCCTGAGTCTGAAGCTACGCTTGAGATGGTTAAGGTTAGGGATTTGACGTTAACGATTTTAAATAATTATTTAAAATCATTGTTCGTATTCCTTAAAGCGAATGTGACTACAAGCACAACTGTCCCGGGGTTTACCGGTACAGGGTCAACACTCGGGGCGGCGTGGGGTGGTGCAGGTACCGATGATCCTGTATTGCAGATTGATAAATGTGTTCAGAATATCACGGATACTACTGGGGTGGTTCCAAACCGATTATTTTTTGATCTTAGCGCGTGGTTATTGTTCAAAAATAATAAACAAGTCTTGGATCGCATTCGGTTTTCTAGACTCGGTGTTGCGACTACGGAAGTGGCTGCGCAACTGTTCGCGGTTCCGTTACAGATTAGGGTCGGCGGTGGTGTTCTTTACACTGATACAGGCGGTTCAACGAATAACGTATTTGTGTTTTACGGACAGGATGATCCAGGCATTATGGACCCTACACTCATGAAGGTGTTTGTACGGACGGCGAATCGGTTTACGGCTATGCGCCAGTATCGTGAAGAAAAGATTCGATCGGACGTGTTTTACCTGGATTGGCAACAGTTGTTTGCGATTACCGGGGCAGGTATCGTTTACCGGATTCAGGCAACGTAAATCAGAAGTAAAGTAAGTATGTGGATGCAACTTGATCCGGATGATATGTTGAACGCTTTAACACAGCCTGAGCGCGATTTGTTCGGGGTAGGAGCGAGCGCAACGGGTATGCCTGATCGGTTAGCTCAGATTATTAGTTGGGTTGTGTCGTTGGTGCGCGGCAAGGTAGCAGCGTTTGCCGAGAACCGAGTCGGTATGGGTCCGGACTTAACGATCCCAGAGGAATTATACGGGGATGCAATCGAGATTGTTCGTTACAAATTCTTAACCAGTTTCCCGCAAGCGAAGTTGTTCATAGACGACGCGAGAATGCAGAGCTATAAGGATGCTATCAAGCATCTTGATGACGCTGCTACCGGTAAATTGTTTATCGAGTTTGTGACAGCGCGCGCGTTTGCTCCGGACCAGCTACGGTTTGCTAGTCGAGACGATTTCTTATCTGATCGATCGAAAGTTCCTAATATTAATGTACCTGATTACGGGTTTTGGCATTGAGCGTTACGAGTACATTAGCGCAGTTGCAATCGGCGTTGTCCGGTATGTTGACCATTGATCCGATATTTAACGGGGCACGGTCATTTAACGGTAAGCCGGTTCCAGTTGTAACGGAACAGATCGGGGACATTGTTAGTTATACGCAGCGAGCAATTGGCGAGATGGGTATTGTTGTGGTAATATTAACGCCAGATTTACGGTTAATGGACCCGAAACAGGGAACTGACAAGGGCGCGCCGTTATATTCTAACGTAAGAATCCAGATTCAGGTATCTGAATTTTATGCGATTAATCAGGCTAGTACTGGTACCCAGATATCTGCTGCAACTATAGTGTCAAGAATAATTGAGTTGCTACATTTCAAATCGCATAACGTGATTGCCGGTATCCATTTTCGACAACAGATTATGCAACTATTAGGTGTAACCCTGCGTGCGCACTCTGACCAACGACAAGCATTGACATACTTACTTATGTTCCAGGCTAATTTAACTATACAAACTATATGAGCCAAAACTTTTCTGATGCTAATAATATCATTAATGCCAGTGCGCTTATCTTGTTTCAGAAGGCTGGTGTATCGGATCGGTTTATCGATTTCGGGAACCTGACAAATGTAACAGCGGTATCTGGTGTAAAAAGCATCGATGCATTTTTTAGTGTAAACGGTTTCCTGCAACTTGCTAAAAAGGTTGTGACAACGGTTGCACCGGTGTTCACGATTCAGGCTGACGAGTTTCCGGTATCGAATCTCGCGTTGCTTTATGGGTATACAACCAAGGCGTCATTGTTACAAACGTTAAGCGCGTCATCGACATTAACGTGTGCGAACGTTTCGCCATTTGACGTGTTCAGGATACCGGGCGAAAATCCGACAATTATTTCCGTTAAGCAGGGTGTGACTAATCTTGTAATCGGTGTTGATTATGACTTAGTCGGTGGAGGTACTAAAGCTAGCGCTATTAGGTTCCGGTCCGGATCAACGTTCGTTGATGGCACACAATCGATTGTTATTACGTATTCGTTACCAGCTATGACTGCAACGGTGTTCCCTCGTATTTGGAAAACTGACACGTTTAATAACATGAATGTGTCCGGGTATTGCGAGATTACGTTTACGGATGCGTTTTCTACGTTGTTCAATCATAGGCTGACCGGGAACTGTTTCTTGTCACCGTCGAAGTATCCGGATTATAAGGCGGAAGCGTTTGCGAACTGCGAGTTTACGTTGTCGCTTGTCGGTGCTGGTAACCTGTATAAGGTTGAGGTTTAACAATAAAAGGGTGATTATCGGCCACCCGATAGCTAGGCCGAAACAGTGGTTGATGGAAAAACTGAGATAGAAAATATCCAAGGATATCGCGCCGTTAATGTGCAAATCATTGACGGCGGCACCGAAGAGGTGCGCGTTAAAAAGCTCAACGTCTATGAACTGCAAGCCTACGCTATGTGCTACGGCGATCAGGGAAAAACGGTTGAGCTTTTTTGTGGGCAACCGGAGAAATGGGCTGGCACAATACCGTACGAAGAAGTTGAACGTATTCTAGATATCGGGGTTGAAATTAACGACCCTATCTTAGCCCGGTTTGCGGAACGCGACGGGAAGATCCTGGAGCGAATGATCAAAGTGCTTTCCGCGCAAACCGAGAAACGCAGGGCGTTAACCTCACTTTTGGACGGGTCGTCTTCGAAGTTGGAATCCTTACCGGGCAACCTCCGCACGAAGTAATCATGTGGCCGGTTGCGCGCATTATCAGAACGCACCAGGTAGCTATGCAATTGTCAGCGCTTGAACATCTGCAAGGGTTGTACACGGTTGCGGCCGGGGTAGCGCCGGCGTTCTGCGGAACGGATGGCCAACGGGTGTATAACCAGTTGGTGCGCCAATTTTTAGGAATTTACCGTGGCTGAAACTCAGAGTGTAGTTGAGATCCTGCTTAAGGTTCAGAGCGAAAAGGCTGAGCTTGCCGCGGTGCAGGCACAGTTGGCTGCGCTTAATAAAGAGATCGACGCGAGCAAGGTTGCGAGCGTTGGCGCGTCTGAGGCGTCAAAAGCGTGGAACGCTGAACAGGCAGCGTTTACCGTTGGTCAACAACGGTTACTCGACGCGATTACCGGGGTGCGCTCGACGGTAGGTAAGACAGCTTCGGATTTCGCGCCGGCGAGTGCGGCAATGCGTGAGTTTTCTCTCAGGGCTGAGGAGAACGCTGTTAGCGCTGAAAAGTTATCGCGGAGTATAGGGTTTGTAGCGCGTGACGTGGCTGATTTTATTCCAGGTGCGCAAGGGGTTGGGCGCGAGCTTCAATATTTGGGCCAGGATTTTATCGGGCTCGGCAGCGAGATCGGCATCCTGAACACGGTTTTGATCGGGGCCGGGATCGGTGCAGCGCTCGGGTTTGCTGCGGCGCTGGCTGCGGCAACGGTGGCGACCACAAAGTTTATTGAGGAAGGGGTAAAGCTCAATGGCGAGCTTGAGAAAGTTAAGATACAACTTGCTGGCACGTTTCAACAATTTGATCCGGCGATAAAGAACTTTGATGCATCGCTAAAGGTTGCTGATGCGGCAATGGCGTTAATCACGCAAAAAGCTAATGAGCACCAGATAAGCCAAGTTAATCTGGCTAAGAGTTTTAGCGCGACGAGCGCTGTATTAAGTAATGCCGGGGTAAGTTTTCGTAATCAGATAAATCTGGTAACACAACTGGAGCAAGCGCAACGCGCGCTCGGGATAACGAATCAGCAACTTGTTCAGGAGTTAAACCAGATCTTTGAAGGGAACGTTCGGGCCACGAACATTTTAGCGCAAAAGTTAGATCTAAATAAAAAGGAGGTCGAAAGTTTGCGCCAGACTGGGGAGCTTTATGACACTGTATCCCAAGGGTTACAGAAGTTTGCGCAAGCCGGGGACGAGCTGCGCAACTCGAGCCTGGACGGCCAGATGGAGCGGATAAAGACGGCGCTCGAAAACTTGGCGATTGAAGCCGCTAAACCGTTCTTAAAACCGGCCACTGATGCCGCGAAAGCGTTAGCTGATGCGCTCAATGATCCGGCGCTGGTTGCCGGGTTTAGTGAGGTGGCAAAGAGTATCGCGCAACTTGGGCAGGCGGCGGTTATCGCTGCCGGGCAGGTAGCTAATTTGATAGCGATCTTGAGCGGGTTAGAAAATTTCAGGTTTTTATTCGGGGGCGCTGGCGGGGGCGGTTCGGTGGGTGGCCCGCAAGGGTTACAGGACCGGATCAACGCGGCGTATGAAGCGAGTTTCGGGTACGGTGATTACACAAAAAGCGCGGCAATTGATCGCAGTGGGGCGAGCCTGAGCCCGCAAGTTGAGCTTGACCGCCAGTTGGTAATCGGGAAGCCGATCAGTGGCGGCGGTGGCGGTCGTGGACGCCGTGGCGGCGGTGGCGGAGGTGGTGGCGGCCCGAGCGTGGACACGCAAGACCAGCAGGAGATCTCCAAGATCCAGTCTGAGATTAACGAGAAAGAGCAAGCGTACCATGCGTTGATTGAGAAGAGCAACGCGGCGCATCAACTCGGGAAACAAACGTTGGGCGAAATGCAGGCAACGAACCTTAAGGCTGGCCAGGAATTCATCGCAACGATCGATAAGGAAGAGGCCAAGCTTGTAGAAATGAAGGCCAAGGTCGAGGCGGTCGGGACCGCTCAGGGCGTGCTTAACGATAAAGAACAAACCCAGGTAAATAAGCTGCAAGCGGCGATCGACAAGCTTGAGATTCTTAAAGCTAAGACACAAATTGCGAACCAGAAAGATACCTGGATCGGTCAATGGACAAGCGGGTTACAGAAATTCGGTGAGCAACTATCGTTTACCGGCGACAAAGCGGTTGCGACATTTCAGAGCATCACAAACACGGGTATTGACGGCATGACTAACGCGTTAAGCGGGTTAATCAGTGGCACGAAGAACTGGGAACAATCGTTTGTGCAGGCCGGCGAATCTATCCTAAACATGCTAATTAAGGTAGCGCTTCAAGCTCTTATTGGAGCCGCAATACAGAATTCGGCTCATGAAAGCACGAAATTTAAGGACGCTGCGGCCGCTGCGCGTGGGGTGTACGCGTCAGCGTCAGAGATTCCGTGGTTCGGTTGGATAATCGCCCCGATTGCTGCCGCAGCGGCGTTTGCGGCGTGCTTGGCATTTGCCGAGGGCGGTATCGTTCCAGGGGCACCGAGTGGGACCGATAATCGTTTGGCGATGGTAGCAAGCGGGGAAGGGATTGTGACGGCGCGCGCGGTGTCGCATTACGGGCCGGACATGATTCACGCCATGAACTCCATGAGTTTTGCGCCGAGCTTCGCTACTGGGGGCGTGGTTGGCGGTAGTCCTGCTAGCTCTGCGAGTCCTACGTCAACCCAGCCTAAGTTAAATTTCGCGTTTTTCGATGATCGTCAAGCCTTGGCTAAATGGCTTAGGAGCACAGATGGCCGCAAGATTGTCGTGGATCATGTTCGGAACGCAGCGAACGAAATAGGGATACCGTCAAATTTAGGATGAAATTTCTTACGTTCAATTCGTTGTCGTGCGCTATCTGGTTATTTCCGGCAAATTTTAATGTTAAACCGAAATTAACATCGTCACATATAACAGCTAAGAACACCACGATACGAGCCAACCAAACTCGTGTACGTTTCAATGATGCAATGCGTTGGAAATTCGAGTTTACGTCATTTATCGGTAACGATACTGAAGCGTCTGAGGTTAGGGAAGGTCTCGGTCGATTAAAGAATGAATTAGTATTTATGCCTGTGTGGGTAGATGAGACAGGCATAACATCCGATATTACACCTGGGTTAACAACGATCTATATTAATCTTCCGCCTGTTCGGTTTTCTAATTATTTTGTTATATTAGATTCGTTGCGCCGATATGAAATAGTTCAGGTGACTGCTGTTAACCCGACCAATATTACTGTAGCTGTCGGGCCGCTTAACCCGTGGTTAGCTAGTGATTGTATTATTTGTCCATTGTTAGCTGGTCGGTTTGAGCCGCGTCCGGTGCTCACAGATGCGTCGGATATTGTGTCTGAAGCGCAGGTAACATTCGTTGAGGATTGTGACACGTTATATAAATTAAGTCCAATTGTGTCTGACACGGTTACAGTTGGTCCGACAATTAGTCAGTTTACGGCCTCGCCATTATGGTACATTAGGCCGTCGTTTGAGAGCCAAACAGATTCGACTGAGGTCGATATCTCTAATGATCCGATAGGGTTTTATCGCCGTATGCAGCACACGGTATATCCGCAGGCTGTTCGACGCTCGTTCGAGTACACATTCGTGTGCACTGACCGAACAATGATCGGGCGTATTGAATACATGTTTTCGTTACTCGGGTCAACTGAGCCGTTTTTCATGCCGACCTGGCGCGGGGACCTAAGATTAGCGGCTAGTATCATTGCGCCTACTAACCAGATAATAGTCGCAAACGTAACGTACTCAGATCCGGCTTTTAACACAACTCCAGGTAAAGGGTTCATTGTGTTATCGGATTCAACGAGGATACAGCCAGCGCACGTAACGGTAGTGGCTGGCGGCACACTTACATGCGAAACTAATGTTATAGGTCAATGGTCCATTGGGTTAACTCAGATAAGTGATTTAGTGCTAGTGACGATGGTAGATAGTTCGTTGCAATGGGATTATGATTCAGGTCAGGTTGCTAGTGTTAAAATAAAAATGATCGAGGTTACCGAGGAGTACTCGATTGCTGCTACGCGGCTTAGCCCGATTTATCTGTATAAATTTACGCATAAGGTGCCTAATCCGCAACAGTACAGGTTTACAAGTGACGAGGGCGCGGCGGTTGTTCCTGGTGATGGTACGTATTTGCCAGGACCATTTAGTCATAATAGCGTTAAATTGTCTTTAGATCCGACCTCGGACGAGGCGCAAATTGAATCGTATGATTTTATCGGTAACCCGTTATCATTAATAACTAAGCACGGTGCGTATGGGCTTAACGGTAAATTAATATGCGAGATAATCGAAACGCAAAGAAGTAATTTATCGGCTACTACGAAAATATTTTGGGGTACAGCTGTACAATCTGATCCTGAAGGTAATAAGTTTACAGTTACGTTTCGTGCGCTTGATTCGGTGTTAGAGCAAAAATCTAGGATGGTGTTTCAGCGCCAATGTGTATGGGATTTGTACGGGCCTGGGTGCACATTAAATCCAGCGTTTTTCAGGGTGGCGTCTAACGTGAGCTCTATTATCGGTACTGCCGTGTACGTAACCCACGGTAACACATATCCGGTAAATAGGTTTGCGTACGGGTACATGGAAACGCCTGGTAAAACGGATTTGTATGAGGTTAGATCGATTACATGGTCTGACCCGTTCCCAGGCAATATCGGTGTACCGGTGCTTATTCAGACTGGACGCCCGTTTCTTTATGTCGTGCCTGGTGACCTAGTATATTATTACTTTGGATGCAGCAAACGGTACATTGAAGATTGCCAGAACGTATTTGGCAACCGGCAGAATTTTGGCGGTGAACCATTTATCCCGATTGATCCTCCGAACGTAATAGGCGTAACGACAAAACAGGGTACAGGCGGTGGCGGGAAAGGCGGCGGTGGTGGCAAATGACAATTGACCAACGGCAATCAGCTATCGTGGCTGAGGCACTATCGTGGGAGGGTACCCCGTTTCATGTAGGAGCTTGCGTCAAAGGTGTGACCGGCGGGGTGGATTGCGCCGGGTTAGTAATGTCGATATTTGCAGCAATGGGTATGGTTAATCTTGAGCCGTTACCGTTCATTGATCCGAGACACGCGTGTCATAATGAGAAATCGTTGATACTAGAATGGTTACGAAAACGCACAGATCTAGCTAAAGACGTTTCTGAACTAATGGTATTCGATGAAAACGTTGGTCAACGAGGGATAGAGATTGGCGACGTGATCTGTTACCGGCATGGGTTATGTGTGCATCATTGCGGAATAGCGATCAGCAGTGTGTACACTATGCAGGCTGTCTATCCATATGGCGTGACTAGGTTCGATATGACCGGCCCATATTTCCGTAAACATTATCAGGCAGCGTTCCGACCATTATTATTATGTCGTTAAGCGCGTCCGCAAGTTCAACTATTAGTCAGCCTGCGAAACAGCGGGATCCGTACGGCGTTAAGATTAGTCAGACGAATACGAATCAGGAAGTTATCCAGATTCCGTATGTATCTGGCCGTGTCAAGCTTCCTGCGATGTGGGTTAGCCGACCGTACGGCACTAGAGTTGTATCAATTACTGAGAGACATGGTAGTGGCGGGAAAGGTGGGGGATCAACCACCTCGACAGTTGGCCATAAGTATTATTCTAATTTGATTGGTATACTGTGCATTGGGCCTGTTGACGTAATAAAAGAAATTGTCATAAATAATTCTATTGTATGGCAAGGGTCAATTTTTAGAAGCAATAGCCCGGATTTTGCGCAAATAGGGCTCCCATCAGATGATGGGCAAGTTAGGATATATTGGGGTACCGGAAGCGATCCGGTGCCATCCTGGTTTGATACCGAGGGCGAGTATCATCCTGGCTATACGTGGCGGTGTCGTATAGAGCTACTGCAATTATTGTACGGTGCTCAAGATACAACCCAGGTACCGAATGTCGAAGTGGTACTTGAACGGCGCCCGTTGACGCCTCCGGTATTCACGTCAGTATTACCGGACGGTGTTAACGCGTTGTTTAAATCAGATTTCGGAGTTAGCCCGTTCGGGTGCATATACGAATGGATGTTTCATCCTGTACTTGGCGCTGGCTTAGCTGATGCCACGGATACAGTCAATTGGATAGCTGCTATTTACGATTGTGCGGTGACAGGTATTTGGATCAATCCTAAGGTCGATACCGCTGAAACATTCAAAAGCTTAATTCAAAAAGCGCTTGATTATTTTGATGGCTGGCTACGCCGTGCTCCAAATGGATTGATCCAGATCGGTAGATTTAGGCATGTAGATGTGCAGCCGGTAGTGTTTCTTAATGACACAGATTTTTTAATCGAGCCTAAGATATCTACTAAAATGCTTGAGGATACGATCAATCAAGCAATAGTTAAGTTCGTTAATCAATACAATTATTTCAAGGATGACGCAGCGATCTTTAACGATTTTGGTAACCAGTTGATTCAAGGGTTTGTTAGGTTCGTTACGTATGATCGGCCTTGGATAGCGCACCCAGGTCTAGCATTTTATCATGCGTATTTTATGGGTACGCTGTACGCAAATCCTATAATATCTGGCAAGGTAAGTGTTTCTAAAGAATTAGTGTCAGGCGCTAACCCTGGTGACATAATTCAAATAGCGGCTACGACCTATAATATGCAGGGGTTGTTTCGGCTAAAAGCTAAAACGTTATCTGAGGCAACAAAATGGATATGTGATCTTGACGTTGAGCAGGAGCGCGGCACATGGACGTATGCGTATTCGTTAGACGCGCCAACGTACCCTAGCCGTCCGGATATTTTAGCTCTAGATATTACTAATGCGCGTATTGTAGAGTTGCCAGCCGGGCTAGGTAAAAGCACTACCGGTATAGTTATAGCGATATTGGCCGCGCGTAATGATTCATTAATGCTAGGGTTCACCCCGTGGTTTACTAGAGATCCGATCGGTTCCCAGGTGTACGATCATATAAATGTGCAATCGGGGTTTGCTATATGGTGCAGGTTACAGCAGCATTACGGACAAACTCCGGTTGTGGATACGTTCGAGGGGTTATGGATAATTACCGGTGACATAGATTTAGTTGAGCTAATCTCTAAGAGTGATCTTGAGCGCGATAATTTTGAGTGGTTAATATTTCTTAATAAAGAGATAATGTCAATGGGGCAGGTTATACCTCTTGGTAATAACCAGTTCAGGATTTACACAAGGCGCGCGTGTTACGGCACAGTGCAGCCAGTGTTTCATAATGCGCTGGATAATGCGTGGTTTGTTGCCCGGTCGAGAATGGGTGTGCTAAGCCATCCATCGTGGAAGATTGGTGATACCTGGTATTTTAAAATGCAGGGCTTTAATCAAACTAACACGTTTGATTTAAGTTTATCATCCATCTTTGCGTACACGTTCAAGGGCGATAGCGGCGGGGGCGGTCTTAATGGTCCAACAAACTTAATTGTTGGTACTAACGGGAATGCTGTGCTATTCAGTTGGAAAGATGATACGTCCGGGTTAGCTGTCGGGTACGAGATACGGTACGGGGCGATCGGAGGCACATGGTTCAAGGCTAAGATTGCAGCGACAAAGGTGCCAAGTGCAGGGTCTGTGCAGTTAACGAATATCCCGCCGAACGTGTGGACGTTCTATGTGGCATCAATGGACATGTTCGGGACGTACTCGGCTCCGGTATCGTACGATCTGAATATCCCGGCGTACACGTACATTTTAGCGGAGAAAAATTACGGGCCGGTTAATCACGCGCTTGATATCGGGGTGGCGAGTACGCCTGATTGGGATACCGGGAACGGAACAATATTCACAAACTGTCTCGTGCATCCTACAGCGTACGCGTTACTGCCGCAGGATACACAAGCGGCAAACTACGTGCCTCCAGGTGGGACCGGGTTTGAGTTATTCGATAATTTCGTGAACGGATGGCCGTCAACGTGCACGGTTGAATTACCGGTATTAGATTCTTTAGGGTCAGGTACCTCAGTGCGCTCAAGCGAGGTAGTGACGGAATATTTAATCGGGTTAGAGAATCAGCCGGTTACTGGTGAAGATTTCATAATTGTGTTTAACCCGTTATGGGAGAACGCGACAATAGCAAACGGGGTATTGCACCCAACTGCGTATTGCATTATTCCTACCACTATACATAACGCGAGTTACGTTCCGCCAGGTGGTACCGGGTTCGAGTTATTTGATCAATTCATTTTCGATGTTCAAGCCAAAACAACTATAAGTTATATCCAGGATGTTAACGCACCGTATCCGTGGTATGCTACATTAGACGCTAATTATAAGCCTGGGTACTCTAACGCTGTTGTTGCCGCTAAATTATCAATAAGCTGGTCAAGCGACCTTGTGACGTGGACGCAATTAATTAGTGGCCCTAACGCGTTATACACTAATTACGTTGCTAGGTACGCACAATTCAAGCTTGTACTAAATAATTTACCACCATTAGATCTAGTCGTTACGCTACCGCCATCGTGGGATAATACGATAATAACTAACGGCGTTGTGCACCCGACGGCGTACTGCGTGATGCCGACAACGATCCATAATGCTAGTTACACCGGGGGCGGTACAGGGTTTGAGATATTTGATCAGTTCGTTTTTGATGTGCAAACGTCAACCACGATTGATTACGTTAAAGATTTAACGAATCAGTTTCCGTGGAGTTCGACCATTAACGCGACGTATGCTCCAGGGTACGCTAACGGCGCAATATCTGAGACGTTATCGATAAGTTGGTCAAACGATAATTCTACCTGGACAACGTTAGTTAGTGGTACGGGAGCGTCGTCAACGAATTTTACGTCGCGCTACGTCAGGCTGCGGATAGTGCTAGATAACACTAGTCCGGTTGGGTTCGTTAAAACGTTAAGCGGCGAATTGATATCTGTGTACGCGCCCAGTGTGCAAAACGTAGGGTTTGTTAACGCTATGTCTGGAGAGATTGTGGCCGGGTCATCAAAATATTGGACATCGATTTTTGCGCAAATAAAGACTAGTCAAGACAATATTGTGTTTACCAGTGTATGGGACGAGGTAGCGTCAACGTTCGTGTCGGATAGGTACATTAAACCGCGCATATCGTGGAATCCTACTTCCGGGCTATGGCCGATATCGGTATCGTCATTATGGATATTGTTAGATGCCAATCAGCTTTCGCAAGGTGATTTCTTTATAGCTATTCCTGCCGGGGGAGCAACTATCCATTATCCGGTGCCATACAGACAGAAAGTTTCTGTAACTGTTACAGCCGTATCGGGAACATCCGCGTACGCTGTCGTCACGAGTTACACGTTAGCAACGTTCACAGTACAGATATTTAACGCCGGGTCAGCCATAGCCGGTAACATAAATTGGAACTCAATAGGAGCTTGAAAAGTTAAACATATATGCCAGGAGTAGCGCAGTCACTTGTACCGTATAATCCGTTAGGGCGACCTAATTACGGTGATGGAACGTCGTACACAAATTCAATAGACGCGTGTTTAGCGATAGCCGGGCAAACAAGCGGATGTTTGGCCGTGGTCCCGAGTTCACCGGCCGCAATGTCCGTGCGCGTAGATTCAGGGTTTAATATTCCGCATATAGGCGCTACTGATCCTTACTTTTTTCAATCGGGTGGAACACCCGTAACTGTGCCGGTGGTTGCCCCTGGTGCAAATAGCTATTACGCGTGCATCTACTGGGATTTACAGACTGGTACCGCGGGGGTTGTTTACGGCCCGACAAGCGTGACTCCTGTTAGGACATTACCAGATAACCTTTGGCAATTGCCGTTAGCGTTCATATTAATTGCGAGCACCGCAGTAACGATTACTGCTATTAACATTAATGATGCTAGATTCTTATCAGCCTCAAGAGCTTTACAGGCAGCATTAGGGTCCATATCTGCTAGTCCTACAGTAAATTGCAATGGAGCTGATCGGATTACTATAAACTTAAATAACACCAACACTGGTGGAATGACTATGTTCTTAACGAATTATAGGATAGGTACTCCACTTAATATAGCATTTTCAAATACGAGCGGAGTAACAGTGTTAACTAAAGTACAGGCATCTACGCCGTCAGGTGCTAATATTCCAGTAGTGGTAAAAAACAGTACGACACTTATAACATGGAACACCACAGGGGTTAGTCTATTGAATTCAGCAACGGTGATTGCGCATGGTAGCTCCGTAAATAGTCAAGTGCAACTTGTAATGAATTAAATGGCTACAGTTGTATCAATAGGCATAAATCACGCTAACTCGATTGCTGGGATACTATTGGCTGCAATTAATAAGGGGTTAATTGATCCGGTTATTGGTCACCAGTTACGGAAGGTATTAGGATCAGCAACGGAACGTGTTGACCGCGAGTTTGTGGAATTAGTAGCCGTTCCTGGAGGTGGCGTGGCTGCTGTCGCTGCGTTATGCGATGACGGAACCCTATTTGCAACAGCTGATATTAGAGCTAGCCCAGTAGTGTGGGTATATAAAGGAATAGCGCCGCAAGATCCTGTGAATTTATCGGGTATATGTACGGCGATTACGGTAAACGGTGGGACGTTACAACTATCATGAAACTGACAATTTACCGAGACAACGATGTAACTATAGTTCATCAGGCGTTTCATTCCGACGGGACTATTGTAAACCTTACTGGGTGCCAGATATTGCAATGTTTCAAAACGGACCAATCGTTACCGAACTCGGCTGCGTCCATTATTAAAGGTACAACTAGTCCGTACTCAGGAATTACTATTACGAACGCTGCGACAGGCACGTTTCAGACCGTGCTAGGATTGAGTGATACTCAAGGATTAGCAGATACGGTAGATTTATTAAGTGATGTTCTTATAACAGACGGTAGTGGTAAATCGTTTACGATAGCTAATCTTACAACGGTTGAGATTAGGGCGAACATAACGAGGAAATAAATTATGCCTTTAGGTACCCCGGTTTATCCAACTACGCTTGATACAGCGGCGACTGTAGGGCCTACAAGTGGGATCGTTGCTGGTACAACTCCGTTGAACGCCGTTGGAACGAATCAAGGTGATCAAATCGGGATAACGAACAATATTATTACTGTTGAGCTTGCGCTAGAAGCTGCTGTTGGGGTGACAAACTCAACGGTCACAACCAGTCATGAGTACCGGATACGGCGGCGCCCTTGGAAGCAATGGGTTGCTGGGTTAGAGGGCAACCCGCCCGCAACCTTGTATGCGACTTTTGGCACAGTGAACGCTATTCCGTTTCTGGCTTTCAATGATGCTGCCACGTGGACAAGTACATTTATTGGCATGGTTCCTTGGGGCGAAGTGTTCGCAAGCGGTATTATTGTCAGGCTTAAATGGGCGAGCGCTACCGCGATTACTAATGCCGTGAAATGGGGGGTAGCTTATGAAAGGTTAGGTGTGCTTACCGTAGCCAGTGACCATTTTGGTACCCAAGTAACCGGCACAACTACAGTAGGCGGTACTGTCGAATTATTTTCTGAGACCGCTATTACGATACCGTATGCCAATATGGTAAGCTCAGTAGCCGGTGATCCGTTCCGGCTTCAGGTTCAACGATTAGGCGCTGACGCAGCTGATACGATGGTTGGCGATGCTCAATTATTTACAGTTTCAGTCGAGAATGCTGCTTAAATAAAAAGTTATTTATGAAAATACCAATACTTATATTAATGTTGATAGCTGGTCCTTTATTAGGGTCACCATTGTTAGTGTGCGATCCGGTGTCTCCAACCGCTCCTGCGAATATTCGGCCTACGTCGTATTCGCTTTCTGGATTCAGCGCATCGGCAATGTCCGTGCCGGCAACGAATAATTCAGACGGATCAACCCAGTTAAATTATGATCTCGCATCAACCCCGGTCGGGACTTACACGGTTTCGGCAAAGGCGGTGAATTCAGCGGGTGTATCGAGCGTAGCCAGTTCTCCGGTTACTTTTACGTTTCCGCTTCCCACGCCTACGCCAAGCGCTACCCCGGTGCCTACCCCTACCCCGGTCCCTACGCCTGCCGCTCCGGTAAATTTGAGAATAATATCTGGAACTCCGAGCCCGACGCCAACCCCTGCACCTACGCCGAGTCCGACGCCTACGGTGAATCGCAATTATTCGACTAGTTTCCCGTTAACTGAGAACCCGATATCGGAGGGCGGGATTTGGCAGAACGGTGCGGCAGTAGGTCTAGACTGGTCCAACGTATCTACCGTGCCGAACCTGGCACGCGGCAACCAGGCTCATAGAAATAACTACAACGATTCAACCGCGATCCTTACCGGTACATGGGGTCCAGATCAGACAGTGACAGCTGTCATGGTGACAAGTGTTCCGCGCGATAACGCCTCGGCCGAATGCGAGATCCGGCTCAGAAGCGCGATATCAGCGCATAACTGCACGGGGTATGAGATCATGTGGAACGCGGCACCGGATAATGACTATTTGTCAATTGCGCGTTGGAACGGTGCGGTAAATAATTTTACGCCTATGGGTACCGTACACGGTGTATCGCCTATTAACAACGGTACGCTAACGGCATCTATAAAAGGAAATGTTATCACGGTGTACATTAACGGTGTGCAAAAAATGCAGGTAACAGACGGCACGTACACAAACGGTAACCCAGGAATTGGGTTCTATTGGATTAGTGGCAATCATCCTATAGATTACCAAAACTTATTCGGATGGTCTAGTTTTGCAGCGACAAGCAATTAAATGGCTCGGTCGTTTAGCGGCTCTACTCAGTACTTAAGTAAATCGGTTGCTATCGCGACTGTGATGCCGATATCAATGGGTTCGTGGTTCAACCCAACGACCAGTACTGGGTGGGCTGTTATGGGTATAGGAAGTGCAACAGCAAGTAAAACGTCGTTGTACCAGATATGGTATCAGAATAATGGACAGATGGTTGCGGAGATTATCGGGGCTGTAGATGACGCTACCGCGCAACCGGCCGTAACGTTAGTTAACGGTACTTGGTACTATATTTGCGCTGTGTTCGCTTCAGCCACAAGCCGAACCATGTACGTTAATAATACAGCCGTTTCAAGTGTTGTGTCATGTACTCCTACGGCCGCAGATTTAAATAGAACTGCGATTGCTGCATGTTTTTATAATGGGGCGATACAAACCCCTAGTGCTAACGCGCAAATGGCGTTCCCAGCATTCTGGAACGTAGCGCTTAGCGCTACCGATGTGGCCTCGCTTGTAGCGGGAGCAAGCCCGAGAATTGTTCGGCCACAAGGATTAATCGGTTACGCGCGGTTAACCGGTGGCAGTTCGCCTGAGCCTGACGCGGTGTCGTCTACAGGATGGACGTTGACCGGTGCTCCTACTGTAGCTGCTAACCCAAGAATTTATGGGCGATAAAAATAAAAGAAAAGTGAAAGAGAGAAAGATAAAAAATGGCTAGTGGCATGACTCAGTTTTGTTGGAACCTGTTACTGGAAAAATTGCTTCGCGGTACAGCAGGTACGTTTCCAGGCACGTTTTACATGGGGCTTGGTACAGGTGGGTTTAGCGATACCGCGCAAACCGGTGAAACCACGTCTGGTAACATTGGCGGGTACGCGCGCCAGGCGTTAACTGTTGCTACCGGTACGTGGGCGGCGTTGTCGGCTGGGAGTACTAGTAACTCAGCAATCATAAATTGGGGCACAGCGTCTAGCGGGGCCGGGGTTAGTTTAACGCAATGGGGTATCTTTGATGCGTCAACTTCTGGTAATCTGTTTTTATGGGCTGATCTTACAACCTCGCAAACGGTTGCCAACGGTAACCCGTACTCGATCGCAATTGGTGCCGCAGTAGTCGGAGGAATTTAAATGGCATCAGTTGAAGAAGAAGCTATCGAGAAAACTCGGGTGATGTTGACCGCTATCGGGAAAGATGTAGAGAAACGTCTTCCCCGGTTCGGTATGTATGCCGTCCTGGTTTGGCCCAGCGGCCATATTGAACGGTGCAACTACGTGTCGAGCGCGCCAAGGCCGGAAATGATCGCAATGCTGAAAGAGTTCTTAAGCGCGGTTGAATCGAGCTCGATAATAAAAGCGCCTCATTTATAGCATAAATGGCGGGTACCTGGAATGACTCGGTAACCACGTGGAACGATGCCGTTCGCACGTGGAATGACGCTGGTGGCGGTGGCTCTATCGCGTTAGCCGGTACGTGTCAGCCGAAAGGCGTAAATACCGGTGTCTTGGCTGCAACTAAGCCGTTAGCCGGGTCGTGTGCACCGAAAGGCGTAAATACCGGTGTTCTGGCAGCAACTAAGCTACTGTCAGCAACGTGTATACCGAAAGGCGTAAATTCAGGGGTTTTTAAAGCTTCCAAATTACTTGTCGGTACATGTACACCTACTGGAGTTAATACCGGTGTACTGGCGGCAACCAAGCCGCTATCCGGAACGTGCCAACCGAAAGCGTCGAATAGCGGCATACTTCAAGCGTCAAAGCTGCTGGCCGGCACGTGCGCACCTAAAGCGGTAAACTCAGGAGCGCTTAACGGGTTAGCGCTTAGCGGAACTTGCCAAGCTAAGGCGGTTAACTCCGGGGTATTAAAAGCCACTAAGTTAATCGTCGGGACTAGCACGCCGAAAGCCGTAAATACAGGGATATTAGCAGCAAGTAAATTACTGCTTGGTACGTGCCAACCGAAAGGAGTTAATAGCGGTGCGTTAGTTGTTGTTAATATATTAGTCGGTACATGTACACCGAAAGCTGTTAATTCCGGTGCATTAGCGGCTACTAAACGTGTTACTGGAACGTGTACGCCGAAAGGGGTGAATAGCGGCACCCTGCAAAGCGTTAGGGTTCTGGCCGGTACTTGTACGCCTCGGGCGGCGAATTCAGGAATCCTCGCCGCAACTAAGCCACTCGCAGCAGTCGTAACAGCCAAGGGCGTTAATTCTGGTACGCTCGCCGCAACTAAACCGATCGCTGGAACGTGCACGGCGCGGGCGGTCAATACGGGCGTGCTTACGGTGAGTGGTGGTGCAATCCATCTGGCCGGCGTATGCACGCCTAAGGCAGTTGATAGCGGCGTTCTAAAGGCGTACAAGTTGTTGGCCGGGTCATGTACGCCCAAAGGCGTAAACGTTGGCGCGTTGAACTCTGGGCGGCTATTGGCCGGGAGTTTGACGGCGCGCGGGGTGAATACCGGTGCCCTAGGGTCCGGGCGATTGTTGAGCGGATCTTGCAGCGCGCGGGCCATCAATGGCGGGGCGCTCCTGGCCACGAAACTAATCGGTGGTACGTGTCAACCGCGGTCAATCGATACCGGGGTGATTGTTGTAAGTAAGCGGTTGGTCGGTACCGCAACCGGGCGAATGGTCGGGTCCGGGTTACTGAGTGTAACGAAGCGACTCGCCGGGATTTTGCAAGGGCACGCGGTTAATTCAGGCGCCCTCATTAGCTTGTCGCCACAAGGGCCACGGGCCGGTATGCGGCTGATGAGCACAACTCAAGGGTACACCGCGCTGGCGTCGATCGTTGACCAGAAAACTGAGCAGATATCGATCGTTGACCAGAAAACTGAGCGGATATCGATCGTTGACCAGAAAACTGAGCGGATATCGATCGTTGACCAGAAAACTGCAACCGTGAAGGTTGCAGTCTAATGCAGGCTACAGTAGGCGAAGCCTACCATTAGTATCCAAAGGACGAGAAACGAGATTACGAGGTAAAACGCGGTTCTCATTCAATCATTGGTTCGGACCACGTAGCGGCAGTTAGGGCATTTGACATATTCAGGGATATCAAGATTCACCTCAACTTGGGTATAGCAGCTGGGGCACGGCATTAACCACTTATGGTTGTCGAGCTTGACCCAGGACTCATCCAATGATTCTTTGGTGATTCTCTTGAATTTTCGTTCATACATATCCTCTAACCGGTTACATCGTTGATTGTACGTCATACAAACCTTAGTGCCGTTCGGCGTTGCCGGAGCCAGAGCCGGCGTAAAATCATTTTAGCGAGCTTGTCCATAAGTAACCTCCAGTCCATTAAACAACTTCGAAATCAACACTGCCGCATTTAGAACAT
>WNFS01000064.1_pt1 | contig 67633 bp, 65 predicted proteins | sample 5400141 | NCBI WGS metagenome assembly WNFS01 (sample SAMN13153358, study PRJNA577476) | soil metagenome | isolation source: 60 cm saprolite under Madrone tree | place: USA:California | collected 2016-06-14 | reverse complement strand
CCCTTGAATCGGATGTTTCTGGCGAGATCCTCCGCTACTTCCAAGTGCGCAGGAAGTGGGAGCGCCACGAGTATGTCGTGCCGATCGCGGACGACCTGGAATTCCTCAGAGATGCCCGGCGGCGCTTCCATGGTGACCGCTTCGAAAACCTCTATCAGGCATGGAGCAAGGGGACGATCACGGAACGTGAGTTACGGTTGGAGTTTTCGCAACTCAAGCCCGACCGGTCCGTATTCGTCGGGACGTTTCTGGTCCACGAACACCGTTCACCAGTGGCAGAGATCCTTCGTCCCGGTGACGGGTGCGTGAAAGACACACGTAACCCTCCCCGTCACCGTTCGCGTCACCCCCGGGGTGACACGAAGTTGTTGGGAGCATAGAGGTTGCGCATGGTGCGACGATCATTTTGGACGCGGGCAAAACACCGGAATGGGCTGGAGCGACCCCACTTCGTTGCCACCGGAACCGTGGCGGTCGCTCCAGCCCAGTGAACAGGGAAAGACTCTGTTCACTCTGTGTTTTGCCCGCGTCCAGTAAGGCCAGATAGAAATAAGGAAGGAAGGAGAAATCATGTCGATCATTAATAAGCCGCCCGAGATGGTGAAGCGCGAATACGAACTGCAGGAGCCAATCGCAGTTGCAGTTGAGAAGTACGCGACCTTCATTCAGAGCACGCCGGATCACGTCGTCAATTCCGCACTGAAGATCGTGATTTGGAGAGATGTGGAATTTCGCCGCTGGCGCAAGCAACAGCAAACACAAGCCGACAGGAAGGATGTCCATGCCCCGCAAAAGGCGGCGCGGGCATGATCCAACGAATCCTCCATGCGAGGCACTTGCTCGCCTGCCTTCTCTCGGCGGCTACGGGAATGGCGCTCTACTTTAGGGCGCCATTCCCCGAAGACAATATCTTTCTGCGGGTCATGGCCATTCGCTCTCTGTCGGCCTTTCTCTTTCTCAAGTACTCCTACACCCTCTTCCTGTATACGACGCCTTACCTCGTGTACTCGATCTTGCTTTCCGGCGTCTACATTTTCGCCCTCAAGGCAGGCCGCAAAATTCGGGCAGGCAAACTACCTCTTTATCCAGACCCTCGCAAGAGGACAGACCTCTCTCTCGTGTTGGGCGAGGTACATCACCCCCGCAAGCGAGTGCCTTCGGAAACACCGCGCTGGCTGGTCATCCCGGAACGAGGGCTGTTCACAGGCATCGCTATCGTGGGCGCCGTCGGCTCGGGAAAAACGGCAAGTTGTATGTACCCCTTCGCCGAGCAGATTTTGGCGTATCGCGCCCAAGACCCCGCCCGGCGGATCGGCGGACTCATTTTGGAAGTGAAAGGCGACTTCTGCGGGAAAGTGCAGGAAATCCTCGCGCGGCACGGACGCGCCGGCGACTACGTCGAAATCAGCCTCGAATCCGAGTATCGCTACAACCCCCTTCCTAACGACCTCGATGCCTATGCCCTTGCCTATAACATCGCTTCGCTACTGAACAACCTCTTCGGCCGGGGCAAGGAACCCTTCTGGCAGCAGGCCTACACCAACCTCGTGAAATTTATCATCCTGCTTGATCCTGCTTCACAAAGTCGCTTTCGATTACGTCACGCTCTTTGATGTATATGAATGCGCCATCAACCCTGACCTACTCGAAAGCAAAATAAAGGAGGCGGAGCGCCGGCTCATCGAAGCCGATTTCGCGTTGCTCTGGGAAGAAGAGTATCTGAAGCATCCGCGCGACCTCGACCGATTCAAATTCCGGCTCGACAAGGTCGAGGCTCGACGAGAGTCCACGGAAACCTATCACCTTCGTGATTTCAAGCTCAACATCGACTCCCACGATTCACCACACCACAACTACGATAATCGTGCTAAGCGGGAGTCTTCGCCACGCACCAACTTAAGCCAGTCCGAACATGATTGGGCTTTCGCCAAGCGCAGCCTTGCCCACGGCGACGATCCCGAAGAAGTCATCCACCAGATTGCCCAACACCGCGCGCGCGACAAAAGCGACCCTCAGTATTACGCACGGCTCACTGTCACCAAGGCACGAGCTGAGCTACAACGACAAAACAATGCTGAACAACCTGGTGAGGATCAGCGAACTCCATCAAAAGCAATCGCATTGGACCATTGAGAATGATCTGTGTGGCACGCCGGAAAAGTTGGCGACCCCGTCGGAGGTCTTATAAATCTCACAATTCCGTTTGCGACTGAACTAAAAGCGTCGGCCGGTTCCGAACCAACTCGGGACTCAGATTGCGAGAGGACGATCATGACGAACGCCGGTAACGCCCCGCCTCAGGGGGCACGCAGCGACTTTTTTCCGATGGCGAAATGACTCAATCGGAACGCGACTGGGCTGTTGCCAAGCGCGCTCTCCCCCGCGGCGACGACCCCGAAGAAGTCATTCGCCGTATTGCCGACTACCGCGCCGAAGAAAAGCACCCAAACTGCCCCCGCCACACCGTCGAAAAAGCGCGAGCCGCTCTCAACTCGAAGCTGAGAGTTGTTCAATCTCAGCCGGAGGCCTCAGGTCATTCCGCTCCGGTCCGCGAGTGAGGCAAAGGGCCGACGCATTAGAGGGGACATCGGTCCCGTCAAACAAAGCGAGATGAACGTTGCCTGATTCTGCTACACTTCCGCTGATTGTGGCGCCACGCCGGAGAGGCAAATCTCTGATGAGGCGCAAGTGGCAGCAGGGCCGTGTCTTCCAAAAAGGACGAAAAAAGAGTGACCCGTGGCTACCTACAGAATCGGCATATGTGCAGTTCTGGCGGGATGTTCCGGGGCAAGCAGAACTCGAACGGGATTTTGTCTCGTTGGGTGTCTGCCGCACGCGTACAATCGCAGAGCGAAAGGCCGCCGAGAACCTCGAGAAACTCGGCATCAATTCCATACAAACCTTTCGAGAGAGCACCTCAAACATTACCTTCAAGGAGCAAGGTGAAATCTGGCTCCAATCCCTCGCCAACCGCAAACGTAATCCCCTTGAACAGACGACGATCGACACACGGCGATACGCCCTGGACAAGTGGATGTATCCCTTCTTCGGTGAGCGGTATCTGGCCGACGTCACCAACCTCGCCATGAAAGAGTTCGTTGACCATATTTCCTCGCTGGCGCCGGCGACGATTCGCGACTACGTGAATATCGTCAAAGCCGTGGTAGCCTCGGCGCGGGACGTAAAAGGCGAACCACTTTTCATGCGAGATTGGGACGATGGCTTTATCGACGTTCCAGAGGTGGACGAACAGAACCAGCCAACCGTTGACCAGGACGAAATGGAAATGATTCTGCGGGAAGCCGAAGAGCCGTATTGCACGTTGTATGCGTTGCTCGCGGGCTGTGGGCCGATGCGGGCCGGGGAAGCACTCGGTCTCGACATTCGTTCCATCCATGAAGACTTCCGCACCTTGGAGATTGTGCAGAAAGCCAAACGCGGAGAGCTTCAGGACCACATGAAAACGAAGAACGCGGATTCCAGGCACGGGCGGGTGGTGGATCTGTCCGAGCCCCTAGCCGCGATGTTGCGTGAGTTCGTGGGCGGCCGAACGAGTGGTCTGGTTTTCTGTAAACCGGACGGCAGCCAACTGATGCAGCGGGATACTTTGAAACATAGCTTGCACCCCATCCTGAAAAAGTTGAGGCTGGAACAGGGTGGGCTCAACATCTTTCGGCGCTTCCGCATCACGAAGCTAGAGACGGCGGAGGTTCCGGCCGCCTTGCAACACACCTGGTCGGGACACGCGAAATCGCATGTGTCCGAGGTGTACAAAAAACTCCTGAAACAGCGCGAATGGCGTTTGCGATGGGCAGAGAAAACAGGGACTGGCTTTACGCTACCCGGCCACCAGCAGGCAGCGGCGGAGGCCTCAAATGGCAAACCTGGCAAACTTTTGCAATTCCGAAAAGTCGGTTAAGTTGTTTAGAATCTGGTGGACGAGAGGGGATTCGAACCCCCGGCCTCCTCGTTGCGAACGAGGCGCTCTCCCAGCTGAGCTACTCGCCCACGAGCAGCAAATCGATTTTAACAAAGGCCCAGGTGCTTGCCAACACGCGTCCCACTGCTTGTAAACACGAAGGGCACAGCACATGTCCCCAATCGGTCGGAATGCTGCGCCCCTAACACCGAAAACGTAACTCCGTGCTTGGCCCGGCCCTTACGGTTGCTCGACCGGCTCGCCTGCGCGCTGGGCCACGATCTTCTTCGCATTCTGGTATAGCGCCCGCGCCTGCGGAATCGCTTCTACGGCTTTCTGTACTTGTGGATCGGCTTCGAGCAGTACCTTGAACCCCTCCTGCTGTCCGAAGCTGGACATGAACACTTCCTGCTTGATCTTCCGCTTGATCCACTCGAGGCCCTCGGCCATCTCGGGTTCCGTGTAACGGACGTTGTGCTTGCCCAGATACTCGCGGAAGGATCGCATTACGTTTTCGTCCGCCTCAAAATCTTTATTGATCGTAGGCTTGCCGCCGAGATAAAAGCGCGTAAACCCCCCCACGCCGGTTTCGGCGGGGAAGAACACATCATCGCGGTAGAGCAACTGTTCGAACTTCGTCAGCTTTGGCGCAGGCACGGCAATATCCGGTGTGATGCCGCCTCCGCCCGTCACCTGGCGTCCGCTATCCGTCAGTTTCACTTCCGTCGGATGATCGGGTACTTTGCGTTCATAGTGGTATTCATAAAGCGAAACCGATTTATAGTCCCGCTGAATCAGCCGACCGCTCGGCGTGTAATACCGCGCGGTAGTCAGCGCCAATCCGGTGTTCTCGCTTAGCGGTGTCACCGTCTGCACCAGGCCCTTGCCAAACGTCGTCTCGCCCACAATCAACCCGCGGTCGTGGTCCTGCACCGCACCAGAAACAATTTCCGTCGCCGACGCCGAGTTGTTGTTAACCAGGATCACCAGCGGCACGGTCACGCCCTGGTTGCCGCGCAGCGCGAAGTACCGCCGCTCCGGCGATGTCCGCCCATGGTGCGAAACGATCAGCTGGTTTTTGTCCAGGAACATGTCGCCCACGGCGACCGCTTCATTCAGCAAGCCGCCCGGGTTCCCGCGCATGTCCAGAATAAGGCCATCTAGAGAGGACGCATTCAGGCGCCTCAGGGCATCCGCAATTTCGTGATCCGTTGTCTCGTTAAACCCCGACAGCCGGATATAGCCAACGCCCGGCTTCAGCATGAACGTGATATCCACCGAATGCCGCGGGATCTCGTCGCGCGTCACCGTGAAAACAAGCTGTTCGGCGTAGCCTTCGCGCGAAACCGTAATCTTGACGATCGTGCCTTTCGGCCCCTTCAGCATGTCTGCTACTTCGCTGGTGGTCAGCCCGTCCGTGGATTTTTCGTCGACCTTGACGATCACGTCGCCCGGCCGGATGCCCGCGTTGTACGCCGGCGCTCCCACGTACGGCGCCATCACTACCGTGTGATTCTCCCGAGGCGCGACCACCATGCCAACGCCGTAGTACTTCCCGCGCTGGTCCTCGCGGAGCAGGGCAAACTGCTTGGCATCGAAGAAACTCGAATGGGGATCTAGCATGCGCAACATGCCAGGTATGGCGCCCTGATAAACAGCCTTATCTACGTCGACCGTGTCGGCATAGTTGTTCTGCACAACGTTCAGGACTCGGGTGAAGTCCCGCACCGCCGTTTGATAATCGTCCGCCGAAGCGGTCGTGGCTCGTACGTTGGGGCCGTAGATTCCCCCCAATACGGCGGATACCATCAGCACAGCTACAACAACTACAAGTCCGCGGCGCTCTGAATTCATCGTTTCCTCGCGTGACAGCTCAATCCTAAATTATACCACACCTTACAAGCCCCAAACTCCGGTTTGACAGCGGCTGACACCCTTTCTATGATGCCCATGGACCCTATAGACGGCTCCTAAACGCAATGTTGAGCATTCCTCACATGATTGTGGTGTTTATCGTGGTTCTGGTCGTTTTCGGGCCGCAGAAGCTGCCGGAGCTCGCCCGCGGTCTGGGCAAGCTCATGGCTGAGTTTCGCAAGGCCTCCACGGACTTTAAGAGCGCTTTTGAAGAGGAAATGCGCGACATGGAGCGCCAGGCCCTCCTGGCCGAGCGTAAAAAGGCCGCCGAAGCGGTCGCCGCTTCTGCTGCCGCCGAGCCCAACCCGCCCCTCGCGCCTGCCGGGTCCGCTGACGCAGAAACGCCCTCGAGCGAGGCTCATGCGGAAACCCGCACGGCTGAGGATCTAGTGATCTCGCCGGTTGTTGAATCGGTTCCACGCACTTCGGAAGAACCAGGCGAAACCAAGACCGAAGCCGCGGAGGTTACAAATTCCCAAGAAACTCTCCATGACAACGAGCATCCGGCCTGAATCCGTGCCTGAGTCCGAATCCAATTCGCAGATCACTCCGCAAGCGGAAGAGCCCGCCGGTGCGATGACCTTTTTCGAGCACCTCAGCGAACTCCGCAAGCGCATTATCTATTCGCTCTATGCGATCGGCATCGGCGCTTTCATCGGCGTGTACGTTTCGAAGTACATCATCAACTTCATCATCAAGCCCATCATCAAGGCCCTTACCGAAGCACACCTCAACGCCGAGCTTGTCTACACGCATCCCGCCGGATACCTGAATACCTACATCACTCTCGGCGTTTATATCGGTATCGTTCTTGCTTCACCCGTTGTTCTTTACCAGGTTTGGCTTTTCGTTGCCCCGGCTCTCTACAAACACGAGCGCAGCGCCATGACTGGATTTGTTTTCTCGACTGTATTTCTGTTCCTTACAGGGATCGCCTTTGGCTACTTCGTCACTTTGCCGTACATCTTGCGATTCCTGGTGAGCTTTCAAGGCCCCGTTAGTTCGATCAAGCCCATGATCACCGTCAACGAGTATTTTGACCTGGTGCTGCTGGTGCTTCTCGGGCTGGGCCTCGTCTTCGAATTGCCGATCCTGATTTTCTTCCTGTCGCTTTTCGGCATCGTCACGCCGAAATTTCTCTGGAAGAATTTCCGTTATGCCATTCTGATCATTGCGATCGTGGCCGCCATCGTGACGCCCACTCCCGATGCCATGACCATGCTGATCTTCATGGCTCCCATGGTCGGACTCTATTTCGTCGGCATCGCGGTTTCCGCCGTTGTGACGCGGCGCCGCGAGCGGCGGCTGGCTGCTACCGCGGAGGCGCGTTAGATGACTTTGTTCTCTAGAATAATTTTGCGCACGGCAGCATTTGTGTGCCTCCTTCCCGGAGGATTGACGGGATGCAAGGCCACCGGGAACGATTCGAACGGGGCCGCGACGCAGCCGCTCCCCAATAGCGGGGCAGCTTCTGCTCCACCGCAAACCGCCGACGAGGCGCCGTCGCCCGACAAAACCGGCGGCTTCGATGGCAAACGTGCCTTCGCCCAAGTCGCCAAGCAACTCAGTTTCGGCCCGCGCCCGTCCGGCTCGCCTGCGATTGCCCAATTACAGGAGTACATGCTCTCCGAACTGAAGAGTTACGGCTGCCTAGTGGAAACCGATTCCTTCGGCTCAGATACTCCCATCGGCCGCGTGCCGATGAAAAATATTCTAGTGAAAATCCCCGGTGAGAGTCCCGCCATCATCGTGCTGGCAACGCATTATGATACGGCCCGCTCAGCCCGCGATCCGCGCACCAGGGAAGTGCACCCAATGCCGACTTTTGTCGGGGCCGATGACGGCGGCTCCTCCACCGGTTTGATGCTGGAGCTGGCGCGCTTGCTCTGCCAGCAACATGGCAAGCACGCCGTGTGGATCGCCTTTCTCGATGGTGAAGAGGCCATGCACGATTGGAGTGACACGGACGGCCGCTATGGCAGCCGACAGATGGCCGCAAAGCTTGGAATGAGCGGCGATCTGAAGAAGGTCAAAGGTTTCTTGTTGGCGGACATCGTGGGTGGGCGCACGGCCGTTTTTAAGCGCGAAGCCAGCTCCACTCCCGCATTGGTCGACCTCATGTGGAACACTGCCGCTAAACTAGGCTACTCAGGCCTTTTCTCAAACGAGGGAACATCTGCCGAGGACGACCATGATCCCTTCCTGAAACGTGGTGTCCCGTCGGTGGACGTGATCGGGGATTTCATCAACAACGGCTACTGGCACACTCCGCAGGATTCTCTCGACAAAATCAGCGCAAGAACCCTCGCCATTACCGGCCACGTTTTTCTCGAAACGGTGAAGCAGCTTCAAGCCAAGTAGTGGAGCGGACCTCTTTCTACCCGGAGCGCAGCAGAGAGGCCAAGGCATACGTGTTTCTTCTATGTTTCGAACCGCACATCCTTTCCCTTTTGCACCACTGAGTGCTTCCCAAAATCCTCGTCATTCCGAAACGGAAAATCCGACCGGTAATGGCTCCCCCGGCTCTCTTCGCGCGCCAGTCCCGAGCGCGCGATCAGCAACGCGAGCGCATGCATGTTTCGCAGCTCGTGTCCCGCGCGCCCGGGCTTCTCCGGTTTCGGCAGCTCCAGCGCTTGGAGCTGCTTGATCGCATCCGCCAATTCTTTCCCGCTTCGTAGAATCCCAACCTCGCGCCACATCACGTCTCGAATATTCGTCAGTGTCGCGCAGGCCGGCGACGGCTTTGAATTAACCTTTGGCGGTTCCTTTTGTGCGGCCGAAGAATTTTCTGGCATTGGTGCTGGACTCCCAGGCAGCGCGGCGCCGCTGCGCTTGCCGACCGGCGCGTCCTCAATCATCGCTTGCCCCGCGCGCGCCCCAAAAACCAATCCTTCGAGCAGGGAATTGCTCGCCAGCCGGTTGGCGCCGTGCACGCCCGTCGCGGCCGTCTCGCCCGCGGCATATAGGCCCGCAAGCGAAGTCCGGCCCCACAGATCGGTCTTCACTCCGCCCATCATGTAGTGCGCGGCGGGACAAACCGGGGCCATATCGCTTGCCAGGTCGAGGCCATAGCCCGCGCACGTCTCGTAGATTCGCGGGAACCGCTTCTTCAAAAACTCTTCGGTTTTTTTCGTCATGTCCAGATACACATGCGTGCTTTGAGTACGGTGCATCTCGCTGACGATCGCGCGCGCCACGATGTCCCGCGGTGCCAGTTCTTGCGCTTCGTTGTAGCGCTTCATGAATCGTTCGAGGCCGATATTGCGCAGCACCCCGCCTTCGCCACGCAGCGCCTCGGACAATAGAAACCGCGGCGCGCCCTTGACCGCCAGCGCCGTCGGATGGAATTGCATGAACTCCATGTCGGATAGCACCGCTCCCGCCTCGTAGGCGATGGCCATGCCGTCGCCGGTGGCGACTTCGGGATTTGTCGTCTCCCGGTAGATTTGCCCCAGTCCGCCCGTCGCCAGCAGCACTGCTCCGGCCCGCAACTCGTGCTGCGAGCCGTCGGTTTCATCGATAAAACGCAGTCCGGTGACTCGCCCGCCCTCGACAATCAATTCCGTCGTGAAGGCGTGCGCGCGCAGGTGCAGGTGCGGAATCGTATGCGCCCGCGCGAGCAGCGCCCGGCTAATCTCCCTGCCGGTCGAGTCGCCGTGGGCATGCAAGATTCGCGAGCGGCTGTGCGCCGCCTCGCGCGTAAAAGCGAGTTTGGTTCCCGCGCGGTCGAATTCCGTCCCCCACTCGATGAGCTGCGTGATGTACTTCGGACCTTCTTCGACCAGCAGAGCCACGGCCTCGGGGCGGCACAAACCATCTCCGGCATTGATGGTGTCCTGTTCGTGCAGTCCGATTTCATCCTCGTCGGAGAGGGCCACGGCGATCCCTCCCTGAGCCCAGGCAGTCGCGGAATCGCTCAAATTGGATTTCGCCAGAACCAGCACGCTTCCGGCCGCGCTCAGTTCGATCGCCGCGCGCAAGCCGGCGATTCCGCTGCCCACCACGGTGTAATCGGCGCGATAGTTTTTGTGGGCGTTCGTCATAGGAGCGGGGAGTTTAGGGCCTCCGTATGTTACCACGAAGGAATTATGCCTATGAAAATGGCGGCCCTGGCATGCGATGCCAGCGGGGCGTGTGTTACATTGAAAATGTCTCGCCCGTGAAAATGAAACGCATTCCCGTGAAATCGTTGGCCGGCCGCTACTTTGTTGTTTCGGGCGCAGGAGCGATTCGCCGTGCCGCGCGGGAAATTGTGGCGCTCGGGCGATTTTCAAGTGTGCAGGTCGTTTCCTCTCCCAAAGTCTGGCGCGCCGTGGGAAAATCGGTTCAGCACGGGTTGCGGCCTTCGAAGAACATCCCCATTCATCTCTTCGATGACGCCGAATCCGCAAAGAATCTCCGCAGCGTGGAACAAATCGCCCGCTCCCTTTGCCGCGCAGGAGCGGATCGGCAATCACTTGTTGTCGCGGTTGGCGGCGGCGTGGTCGGCGACGTAGCCGGTTTTGCCGCCGCTGCCTTCTTGCGCGGAGTGAAGCTCGTGCATATCCCGACGACGCTCGTCTCCCAAGTGGACAGCTCGATCGGCGGCAAGACCGGCGTCAATCTTCCCGAAGGGAAGAACCTGGTCGGATCGTTCTATCCACCCCAGTTGGTGCTCACCGATCCGGAACTGCTGCGCACGCTTTCCGATCGCGAATTCCGCGGCGGCCTTGCGGAGATTATCAAGCACGCCATAATCGCGGATGCCGAGATGTTCGCGATTCTTGAGAAAGGTTTGGACAAGGTGCTGCGACGGGATCGCCAAGCGCTCGGCTTTCTAATCCCGCGCAACGTGGAGATCAAAGCGCGCGTGGTGAGCCGTGACGAACGCGAGTCGGGCCTGCGGGAAATCCTCAATTTTGGCCACACCTTCGCTCATGCCCTCGAGAGCGTGACGAAATACCGCCGCTATCGGCACGGTGAAGCCGTAGCCTGGGGCATGATCGCCGCCGCCTTCCTCGGGCACGAACTCGGCTTGACCCGCGCGGACGACGTTTCCCGTATCGTCGCCCTGATTCGCCGCCTGGGACCTCTGCCGCCCTGGCCGGGCGTTCCGGCGACGGCTTTGCTCCGCGCCATGCGCTCCGACAAGAAAACGCGCGCCGGAATTCTTCGTTTCGTCCTCTCGCCCCGCATCGGCGAAGCACGGTCGTATGACACCGTTCCTCTTCACGTTGTGGAGCGCGTTCTCCATTTCACGCCCCGCCTCATCACTGCAAGTAACAAGCTTTCGCTAAGGCGCCATGGCTGAGGCTGCCTCACCGGTCAAGGGAACCCGGCCCGAAGGCGCCGTTACCGAGGCGGACGCTTCGAAAAAAGTCCGCGAAATGTTCACGCAGATCGCCCCGCGCTACGATCTGCTCAACCATCTCTTGTCATTGCAACTCGATCGCCTCTGGCGTGCCCGCACCGCCAAGCGTTTGCAATCCATTCTCGATCGGCCCGATGCACTTGTCCTCGATCTCTGCTGTGGAACCGGCGATCATGCTTTCGCTCTCGCGCGTGCCGGAAAAGCTCGCATTGTTGGCGTGGATTTCGCCCATTCCATGCTGGTCCGCGCAAGAGAGAAAAGCGCCGCCCTGGCGCCGCCACCGAACCACGGTTCACCAACTCCAATGCCTTTTTTTGAAGCCGATGCTCTCCGGCTTCCGTTTGCTGGCGCTTCTTTCGACTTGGTGACCAGCGCCTTCGGCTTTCGCAATCTCGCCAACTATGAAGCCGGCCTGCGCGAGATTCAGCGCGTGCTAAAGCCCGGCGGCACCATCGCCATCCTGGAATTCACCGAGCCGCCAGACGGCTTGTTGGGCGATTTCTATCGCTGGTATTTTTGCAAAATCCTGCCAAGGATTGGCGGGCTTATTTCTGGCGATCAATCTGCTTATAACTATTTGCCAAAGTCCGTTGCCCGATTCTTTCGCCCGCCCGAACTTGCCGCGCTCATGAACGCGCTGGGCTACCAGTCCGTGGATTATCGCGCCTGGACCCTCGGTACCGTCGCTCTGCACACGGCCTTGCGCGCAAAATAATTTGTAGCGCAGGGCTTCAGCCCGCCCGGCTAATTGTCCATATCTTCCTAAGGAGGGTCGTGAAAGCTAGAAACTCAAGCGCGCTTGCCACCGGGTAAAAATCCCTTCCCACTTTCAACTCTTAACTTTCAACTTTCAACCTCTTCCCGCCAATCACCAGTCACCAGTCACTACTCCAGCCCCGCACCCCGCAGCTTCGCAAGCAGCGTCTTCGGCGAAACGCCCAGCTTCTCCGCCGCCCGCGTCTTGTTCCACTTGCACTCGCGCATCGTGTTTTCCAGCAAAGCTTTTTCCACGTGACTCGCGGCGCGCCCGGTGACTTCCTCCAGCGAGCCTTCCCAGTTGAAATTTTCGGCCAGCATGCCCGCCGGTAGCCGCTCTGCATCCGGCTTCGAGGCAAGTAACTGCAAGCCCTCGGCGCGAATGCTCAACCCATCCGCCAGGATCACCGCGCGCTCCAGCGTATTCTGCAATTCGCGCACATTTCCCCGCCAGCGGTAGTGCAGCAGCCGGTCGCGCGCGTCAGCCGATAATTCCAACCCGGGTTTGCCAAATTCGCGGCTGAATTTCTCCAGGAAGTGGTCCGCCAGCAGCAGCACGTCGTTCCCGCGTTCGCGCAAGGGCGGAATCGTCATCGGAACCGTCGAAATTCTAAAATACAAGTCTTCGCGGAATAATTTTTCTTCCGCCAGTTTTTGCAGATCGCGATTCGTGGCCACCACGATTCGAACGTCCACATCGATCGATTGCGTTCCGCCCACCCTTTCAAATCGTCTCTCCTCCAGAACGCGCAGCAGCTTTGCCTGGATTGCCAGCGGCAACTCGCCAATTTCATCCAGAAAAAGCGTTCCGCGATGTGCCAGGTCCATCTTCCCGACCTTGCGCGCCCCAGCCCCGGTGAATGCTCCTCGCTCATGCCCGAAGAGTTCGTTCTCCACCAGCCCCTCCGGAATGGCCGCGCAGTTCAGCGCCACAAACGGCTGCTCCCGCCTCGGCGACAAGTGATGGATGGCCAGGGCGAACAGCTCTTTTCCCGTCCCGCTTTCGCCCAGCAGCAGGCAAGTCGAATCCGTCGCTGCCACCTTCTGGATTTGCTGGCTCACTTCCCGGATCGAGGCATGTTCCCCCACGATCCGCGGAAATCCATAACGCGTGGAGTATTCTTCACGCAGTAGCAGATTCTCCCGCAGTAATTCCTGCTGCCGCGCCGCCCTCTGCACCAGCAGCTTCAAATGCTCCAGGTCCACCGGCTTTTGCAGAAAATCAAACGCGCCTTCCTTCATCGCGGCTACGGCTTCTTCCACGGATCCATATGCCGTCAGCAGCAGCACCGGTATCGCCGCATCCGCTTGCTTGGTCTCGCGCAGCACGTCCAGCCCCGAAGCCCCCGGCATCTTCAAATCCGTGATCACCATCAGGTATCTTCGCGCGCGCACTTTCTGAATCGCCGCGGCGCCGTCCGGCGCTTCGTCCACCGCGTAACCCGCACGCTCCAGTGCCTTGCGCAGCATGGTGCGCAGTTCGGTCTTGTCTTCTACGAGGAGGAGAGGTTCCATCTCTTTCGTTTCTACCACGAATCCCGCTGCCGTCACGGGACAACCGGAGACACGTGTGCAGAGAAGGGAAGCAGCAACAAACGCCAACTGAACGTTCCGTCGAGCCATACCAGGTGAATTGAAAGGGGTCCGCAAATCAGGTGAAGGATTCCATGCCCGCAGACGGCCTCCCAAGGAATCTATCTGATGCAGAGGCTTGCTTCTCCGATGTCGGAAGGTGAGCGCTCTCTCGGCTCAATCGGAGCTGAACTTCGACTTTCGCGGCGGCAAAAACTCTTTTACGCACCCTCAAAACCAATAATTGATCATTGACAACTTCCTCAGCGCGCCCATCCCGGATCGCCGCCCGACTTTCTCAGTTGATCTTCGAGGTCGTCCAGCCCCTGTCTCAGTTGATCCAGTTCCTTTTTCTTTGCGTCGATTTTTGCCTGCTTGTCGTTAATGTCCGCGCGCGAGTTCTGTTGCGTCATCGCTTTCTGCGGGTCAGGGTAGTATTCCACTTGGGCCTTTTCCAGCTCGCGTCCCAAAATTTCGAGTTCCTTTATGATCTTTGCAATCTTGTCGCGTTGGTCCTGAAACCGCCGCCTCCACGCCGCCTGGCCATTTGGATCTTCGGTCTTGGTCGCGTCTCCGGTTTTGGCGGAGTCTCCCGCCGCTGGCATCGCTGTCGCGGCCACTGTGCCACTGGCAACCCCCGGAGCCGCGGCCGGAGCCGGCTCCGGCGCGCTCTTCTTCACATCATCGTCCGTATAAATCTTTTTAGGCTTCGGCGCGTCCTTCTTCTTTTCGCGCGCCTTCCTTGCGGCATCCGCCACAGGATCGCCCGTCTGTTGCTCGGAAGAACCCTGCTGCTGCGCGGCTGCCAAAAGCCCCGTCACGCACAGAGCCGCAACAATCATGGAAACATTGATCCAGAATCTCACTTGCATATGGTCCTACTTTCCCGGAGCAACTGGAAAAACCTCGGCACTTTCTTAGATGCTTGCCTGCTTTGATTCTACCGCTTCCGGCACGCGGCGCGGCAGGGGTAGCGTAACTATAAACTCCGCCCCTCCTTCGGCCCGGTTCCTTACCTCCACTTGCCCGCCATGTTGCACGATGATCTTCTGCACCACGGCCAGTCCGAGCCCCGTCCCCTTTGCTTTCGTCGTAAAAAACGGCCGGAACAGCTTCGAGAATGCGTCCACCGGAATCCCTGGGCCGTTATCCGTAACGCTGATCCGCTGGAAGCCCGTCTCTTCGCCATCAGCGATGTCTCCCCGAACAACCACTCGCCCTCCGCCTGCTGTCAGCGCGCACGCTTCCGCCGCGTTCCGCGCCAAATTCAGCAGCGCTTGCCTCAGCAGCCCCTCGTCTCCGCTCGCGCCTCCGAATGTTCCTTCGCATCGAATCTTAACTTGCGGCAGGGCCTCTTCCACTTCCGAAAGCACACGCTCGACCACTGTTTGCAGCGCCACCCTCTCATCGGGGATTTCCAGCGGCCGCGCATACTTCAAGAACTCCGTCACCACGTGCGTGATATTCCGCGTCTGCTCCAGGATGCGTTCGGCGTAGTCCAAAGCTTCTTCTTCGGAAGACTCCGACCGGATCATCTGCGCGTAACCCGAGATCGTCGCCAGCGCGTTCTTGAACTCGTGCGCGATTCCCGCGGACAATTCCCCCAGCGCCGCCAGGTTTTCCTTCAGTTGCATCCGTTGCTGTAGCGCGGCAAGCTCCGTCAAGTCCGTCAACAGGCAGATCGCCCCGCTGATCTTTCCTTTACCGCGCCGGATCGGCGAGATCGTCACTCCCAGGCGCCGCGTGTCCCCTGCGGGTGGGATATGCCCGACCTCTTCGCGCCGGAAAATTCTCCCGCTCGAAAGGCACTCCGCAATTAGCTTGGTCATCTCCGATGATGCTCCCAACGCCTCGCTGTAGCGCCGGAATCCGAGTCCGCGAATTCCCAAAGCCTGCTCCGCCGCCGGATTCGAACTGGAGATAATTCCTGTGGCATTCACTACCAGCAGCCCCGCCGGCATGTTCCTGGTCACTTCTTCGCTTAGCCTCTCCGTCTGTTCCGCGCGCTCCCTTTCGATGCGGTGCAGCCGTTCCAGTTCTTTTTCCTGTTCGCGCAGTTGCTGAATCACTCCTTGCATCGACGCCGCCATGAACGCCGAAGGATTTTCGGTGCTCGGCGCGCTGGTTTTGAACTCCTCTTTCTGCGCCTCCCGCGTGCTCTGAAAAAACTTCCGCATCAGATACACCACCACGCCCGTGACCACCAGGAACCCAACCCCCAGTCCCGCGGCAATCATCCAAAGGTGCTGCGTGTTATTTCCAGCTTGAAGCGTTGCCAACATCGTTGCTGTCTTCCGGTTCCTTCTTCTCTTCCTCTGCGGTTCTCTGCGTCTCTGCGTTATCTTTTTCTTTCCTTTTCCGATTCCTTCCTAGACCTTCAACATTAAACTTTTAGCTCTCCTGCTTAACCAAGAAGCCCCCTGAAAATCGGCCACTGCGCCTCAATCACCGGCCCCCCATACACAATCGCCAGCGCCCCAATTCCCAGAAATGTCCCCAGCGGCAACTGGTATCGCCTCGCAATCGCCCATCGCAATTGCCGCTCCGTCCCCAGTCCCAGGCGGCTCGCGCGCTTTGCCACTCCGCTCCTCCAACCCCCGAGGTACAACGCCACGATGAGGCCAGTCCCGATCGCGCTTCCCAGAAGGCTCCCCACCAGAAGCGTTAGGAACGTCCCTCGCAATCCGAGAAACGCCCCGATCATGGCCATCATTTTCACGTCGCCCATTCCCATGCCCTCGTGGCCGCGCACCGCTTTGTACCCCGCTGCAAGGCCCCACAACAAAAAACTTCCAAAAGCCGCGCCAAGGATTCCGTCCAGAATTCCAGCAGCGGATCCCGGCAATCGCACTTGCAGGAAGCGCCACGCGAAAAACCCCGCCAGTCCATGGTCCGGCGGCACAAACGCCGAGAACAGCAGTCCCGCCGCAAAGCCCGGCCAGTTGACCACGTCCGGCAGCAGCCGCACCCGCAAATCCGTCACCGTCAGGATCACAATCAAGCACGTAAAAAACAGCCATTTCACCGTCGTCTGCGTGATGCCGAACTCCAGAAACGCCGCAACGAAAAGCAATCCCGTCGCCAGTTCAATTAGCGGGTACATCGCTGAAATTGGTGCCCCGCATGCCCGGCACTTCCCGCCCAGCCACAGCCACGCAAACACCGGCACATTGTCGTACGCCTTAATCGGCGTCCCACATTTCGGACAGCGCGAACCCGGCGTAACAATCGAGATCTCCTCCGGAATCCGCGTGATGCAGACATTCAGGAAGCTCCCCACGATGATCCCAAATAGAAAAAAGAAGACGGTGATGATGACCACGCTTTGCCCGGCCACTCCGCGGCCGCTCTTCTCAATCTGCCATACTCATCCCTCCCCCTCAATCAATCGCCCCTCCCCCGTGCCTCATCCCTAACGCTTTCTTCTCCGTGGCCTCTGTGAACTCTGAGGTCTCTGTGTAAGTTTCTTTCCCGGCCATTTCCACGCGACGGCCTTTTTGCTTCTGGAACTAACAACTGTAAACTAACAACTGACAACTGCCTCAATGCACTGGTTCGAACGCAAAATCCGCCGCTACGAGCACCGCCGCTGGACTACCGACGACAATCGGCGCGTCCAGTCCTTCCATTGGGGCCTCGAGCACATCGGCGGCTCACCCGATGACCCCAATCCCGGCGAATTCGTTCGCGATTACGCCCGCCAAGCCATCCAGTCAAGCAAGGATTGGTACGCTGCCTCTCCCGCCGCCGATTACCACCTCGACCGCGAAATCGTACTGACCTTTACCAGCTCTATTGACTCTCCCTGGCCCGAAAACAACACCGTTCACGCGCAGCTTTTTCCCGCGCGCGAGACTGTTTCAACTCGCTCGCGTGGGAAACGCTACGGCGCTGGCCCCGCCGTCCTCCTCCTCCCCAACTGGAACGCCAAATGGCACGGCCAGAACGGCCTCTGCCGCTGGATTCAGCGCTTCGGCATCACCGTCCTCAAGATGAGCATGCCCTACCACGACCGCCGCATGGCCAGGGGCCACGAACGCGCCGACCAGATCTGCGGACCCAACATCGGCCTCACCCTCCAGGCCAACCGCCAGGCCGTCCAGGACGCCCGCCGCTGCCTCCATTGGCTCGAACAGCAGGGCTACACCAGGCTCGGCATCCTTGGCACCAGCATCGGCTCCTCGGTCGGCTACATCACCCTCGTTCACGATGAACGCCTCCGCGCCGGCGGCTTCTTCCACGTCTCCACCTACTACGCCGACGTAATCAGCCAGGGCATGACCACCAATCACGTCTGGGAAGGCCTTCGCCACCACGTCTCCGTAGACGAGCTCCGCGACTACTGGGCCCCCATCAGCCCCATGCCCTACGTCGAGCGCGGCATGGGCGCCGGCCGCAACACCTTCATGGTCTACGGCAAATACGACCCCACCATGCTCCCCGAGCTTACTCGCCAGATGCTCGACTCCCTCCGCCGCCATGGCGCCGACCCCCGCACCCTCGAACTTTCCTGCGGCCACTACTCCCTCGAACTAGCCCCCTTCTCCTACATCGCTGGCTACCGCATGCTCACCTTCTTCCTCGAATTCCTTGCCCAGTGCCACGGCCTCCAGGGGCGCCAACATTAACCTCATGTCGCATTGACTAGCTGGCTCAGGTGCAGAGGTGCGTGCGCCCCCTCTGCAGTATCATCAGGGAGTGGACAGACTTCTTCTCTTAGTATTTGGCCCTCTCGTTGTCGCAGCCGCGCTTCTCGTCATCGCGACTGGAATTCGCCGTGCTCTCGCAAGATTCCGTTCCCGCCCAACCCCCGATCAAATCAAGGCTACATACGAAGCGTACCTGCGCCGCCTGCTGAATCCGCAACCCGACGCCGTCGAACGTGAACTAGGCAAACTGCTCCCGGAAAGACTTCGGAAGTTGTACGAGGACAGATCCGCCATTCAGTCAGCCGGCTTCCAACTTGAAAAGCCCGGCAAGAAACGCTGGCGGCCAGAACGTTTGCCCGTTTATTGTTTCGAGCCCCTTGATGTCGAGGCCCTCAACGAGTTGCCCTACGAGGAAGAATTAGGCCCCGGCTTTTGCTTTGCCACCACCGGCCGCGGCTCCTGGTACTGGATCGCCGCGTCCGACCAAAGGGCAAAAGATTCCCCCGTCATTTTCCTTGACTACGACGGCGGCGGCTCCCACGGCAAAACCGTGGCCGATAGCCTGGACGAATTTCTGAACTGGCCGCGCCTGCCCATGATGAGCTGAACGAGGGCCAGATGAGTCAGTCCGCGGCCGCCTTACCATCTATACGACATGCTCAGGTGAAGTTTGGACCAGTCACCAATCACCCTTGCTCTCTCATTCCGTCAACTTCGAGATTCCGCATTTAGTCGGAAGTTTGTGGGTAGACAGGTAGATAGAATTCTAGTATGGTAGATTTCATGAGTCTTAACATCAAAGACCCCGAAGCCCACAAGCTCGCTCAGGAATTGGCTCGCGAAACTGGCGAATCCATGACCTTCGCCGTGATTCAGGCCATTCGTGAGCGCCTCGAAGCCGTCCGCCGCCGCCGCAAGCGCGACGCGATGCATGCCGCCATCATGGCCATCGGAAAACGCGGCGCGTCCCTTTACAAGGGGCCGTACATCGACCATGCCGATCTGTTGTATGACGATAAGGGGCTCCCGAAGTGATCCTGGATACTTCCGCAGTTCTTGCGGTTGTGCTCGGCGAGCCCGGTTTCGAAGTTTTTGTTGATGCCATTTCCTCTGCGCCGGTCTGTAGAATTTCCGCCGCTTCGTTTGTTGAAGCCTCGATTGTTGCGGAAACCCGCATCGGCGACAAGGGCCTACGCCAGTGCGACTCCTTTTTCCGCACCTCCCGCATCTCGGTTGAGCCTGTCACCGAAGACCAAGCCCTCTTGGCCCGCCAGTGCTACTCCGACTACGGCAAAGGACGCTATCCTGCCGGTCTCAACTTCGGTGACTGCTTCGCTTATGCTCTCGCCAAGGCTACCGGCGAGCCTATCCTATTCAAAGGCGAGGACTTCCGCCAAACCGATATCCAGCCCGCCCTGCCATAGCTCTCCCTGGAAGAGTCTTGGAAACTACGGCAAGCCGTTGTAATGGCGCAGCATGCTGCGCCACTTTTAGGAGGACTTCAACCATGCAGGGCTATCGAAGTAGAGAGGAGAACGCGCCCTCGGCCGCCAAAGTCGAGACTGCCTCAATGTCGGGCGCCAGAGAGCGATCCTCACTAAGTTTGGGCGACTTGGCGCGCACAGCCGCATAAGCCTTCTTGGCCAGCGTCCCTGTTTGCAGCGGCGCCAGCAAATCGATTCCCTGGCAAGCGCACAGCAATTCAATGGCGATGGTATTCCGCAAATTGACCAGCATGCGCTCCAGCCGCCGCGCCCCGCTCATTCCCATCGAAACATAATCTTCCTGATTGCCGCTCGTGGAAATGGAATCGACGGAATGCGGTGTCGCCAACGCTTTGTTCTCGCTCGTAAGAGCCGCCGCCGTCACCTGCGCGATCATGAATCCCGAATTCAGCCCGGGCTCCGGCGCCAGGAACGCCGGCAGCATGCTAGTCAGCGGATTCGTCATCTGCTCGATCCGCCGCTCGACAATCCCGCCGAGCGTCGCAATGGCGATGGCCACTTGATCCGCCGCCATCGCCAGCGGCTGCCCATGAAAATTTCCCCCGCTGACGATGTCGCCGTTGTTCGCATCCCGCACAAAAACCAGCGGATTGTCAGTCGCGCTGTTCAACTCCACTGCAGCCATTTGCCGTGCCTGCCCCAGCGAATCGCGCACTGCCCCGTGCACCTGCGGCGTGCAGCGCAGGCTGTACGCATCCTGCACCCGCGGATCTTTTTCCAATGCGCGATGCGACTCGCGAATCTGGCTGCCCTCATTCAAGCGCGCGAGATTCCGCGCCGTCGTCCCCGCCCCTGCATACGCCCGCGCCTGCATGATCCGCGGATCGAACGCGCCGGGACTTCCGCGCAGCGCATCCAGCGAAAGGGAAGCGGCCACATCCGCGGTGTCCACGAGAATATCTGCTTCGCGCAACGCCAGGCTCAGCAGCGCCAGCATGCCCTGTGTCCCATTCAGAAGCGATAGTCCCTCTTTCGCTTCCAACGCGACGGGCGTAATCCCCGCGCGCTTAAGGGCTTCGCCGCCGGGCAAAAGTTCTCCGCGAAATGTCGCGCGGCCCTCGCCGATGACTACCTGCGCGAGATGCGCTAGCGGCGCGAGGTCGCCCGAAGCGCCCACCGAACCCTGCGAAGGAATCACGGGATGCACCTTGGCAGTCAGCATCTTGCAGAGTGTCTCGACCACATGCGGCCGCACGCCGCTGAATCCTTTCGCCAGCGCGTTCGCGCGCAGCAACATCATCGCGCGCGTCTCCGCTTCACTCAGCGACACGCCAAGACCGCATGCGTGGGAACGTACGAGATTCACTTGCAGTTGCCGCACCTGTTCCGTGGAGATGCGTACCGAAGCGAGTTTCCCGAAGCCCGTATTGATCCCGTAAGCCGCTGCTCCCGACGCCACCAGGCGCTCGACCACCGCGCGCGAAGCATTCATCCGCTCGATCGCCGCAGGCGTCAATTCGACTTGTTCGCCACGCAGTGCGACATCGTGGAGTTGCGGAAAAGTGAGATCGTTTCCGTTAAGAGCGACGCTCATGCGCCACTCCGGTCGGGTTGCGGCACGACGATGGAGCCAAACACACTGTGGTATTTCTTGGGCAGCAATTTCGGCCGGCCGTTGCTCCCGCAAATCACGTGCGTCGTTTCCCCGTTCGCCAGGACTTTTCCGTCCGCGTCGCGAATGACTTCGTAGGAAAACTTGACCAGGCGGTTCCGCGATTCCGCGATGCGCGTCCGGATGCGCAAGACTTCATCGTAGATCGCTGAATGATGATACCGGCAGTGTGCATCCGCCACCACGATGTGGCAATCGTCTTCAATTTCCATGCGTTTGTACTCGATGCCCAGCGCGCGGATCAGCTCGACGCGGCCCACCTCGAACCAGATCAGATAGTTCGCGTGATACACCACGCCCATCTGGTCCGTCTCCGCGTAGCGCACGCGCAGCACCGCGTCATGATATTCGATCATCGATTCTCTCGATTTCTCGCAATCGAAGCGATTGGCGCGCCGCCAGTGGCCAAGAATTACGCTCTATAAATTAATTCCAATAAGGTACAGCACAAATAGAAGACTAGCGATCAGAACTAAAAACCAAACGTAAGAACTAACGACTGAAAACTGAAAACTGAAAACTGAAAACTGAAAACTGAAAACTGAAAACTATTCTTCGCCCTGCCAGACCGGCTTGCGTTTCTCCAGAAACGATGCGAGCCCTTCTTGGAAATCGGGCGTGCAACGAATCCGCGCATTTTCCAGGATGGCGCGTTCCAAATCATGATCCACTCCTGGCGCCGCCGAGGAGACCAGAAGGTGCTTGGAACGAGTAAGGCTGCTGGGGCTTGCCGCGATCAGCAAGTCCGCAAGTTCGTGCGCGCGCGCCATCAAGCGGTCCGCCGGAACCACCTCCGACACCAGGCCGAATTCCTTCGCTTCGGCCGCTTCGAGGATGCGCCCCGTGAGCAATAAATCGCGGCAGCGCTTTTCTCCGATCTGTCTGGTCAGGAACACGGAAACGATCGCTGGCAGGAAACCGATCTTCACTTCGGTGTACCCGAATTTTGCCTCCGGCACGGCCAGCGTGAAATCGCACAGCGTCGCGAGTCCGCAGCCTCCAGCGAAAGCTGCCCCGTTTACCGCCCCTATCAGCGGCCTGGGAAAACTCCAGATCCTGCGGAACAGTTTAGCGATCCGCCGCGAGTCTTCCTGGTTTTCCGCCGGAGATTGTTTCGCGATGCACGCAAGCATATCCAAATCCATGCCGGCGCAAAATGCTTTGCCGGCTCCAGTCAAAATTCCCACGCGCGCGTGGCTTCTTTCGACCTCATCCAGCGCCGTCTGCAGTTCCGCCATCATTTGCGTGGAGATGGCGTTGCGCTTTTCCGGGCGGTTCAGCGTGATGGTGGCGAGATTACCGTCAATTTTTAGAAGGAGTGTCGAATACATGGCAAGAACTCCTTTTCAATTTACAAGTGGAGCATGCGCATACTTCGCGCGAATCTCGTTCGTCATTTCGAGGACCTTCGCCAGCCGCGACGAATCGATCCCGGGATCGCTGCCCGCTTTTCGCAGCACTGCGATAATATCTTCCGTCGCGATGTTCCCAACCAGATTGTCTCCCGCAAACGGGCAGCCGCCAAGTCCGGTCAGCGCGCCGTCGAACCGCCGGCATCCTGCTTCGTAGGCCGAGAGAATTTTTTCTTCCGCGTTTTCCGGCCGGCTATGCAAGTGGACTCCAAGCTCGATGCCCGCGACGTGATCCTTCACCTGCCGGTAAAGATCGCCGACCAATTGCGGCGCCGCGGTGCCCACCGTGTCCGCCAGCGAAACGGTATGCACTCGAATATCCTTCAGCCACTCCAATGCCTCCACCACGATCTCCGGTCCCCACGGCTCGTCGTAAGGATTTCCAAACGCCATCGAAATATAAATCACCAGCCCGCGATTTGCCGCCGCCGTTTCCTTCCGCAACTTTTCGACCAGCAGGCGCGAATCATCTCGCGTCATGTTGGCATTCGCGCGCCGGAAATACGCCGAAATCGAATACGGATACCCAATCGTAGTCACGCCCGGAGTAGCGAGTGCCCGGTCGAGACCTTTTTCGTTGACCACAATCCCAATAATTTCCGGCGTGTCGGCGCTGGCGGGAAGGGAAGCGTTCAGCTTCGCCATTACTTCTTCGCTGTCCGCCATCTGCTTGACGTGCTTCGGCGAAACAAAACTCACCGCATCGATGTGCTGGAATCCTGCAAGCACAAGTTCCTTGAGGTACTCCGCTTTGTATTCCGTCGGGATGAGATCCGGCAATCCCTGCCAGGCATCGCGTGGACACTCGATGATTTTAACTGTCGTGGTCACTTAGACCTGTTTCTTCTGATCCAACGGTCGAAATCAAGAGCGAGGATGCAAAGTCCCAAAAAGGTCAAGACCGAGGCAAAGGTCCCAGCGGCTCTCACGGACTGCGGATAAGGAAACACGGCTGACCCCAGTTCATAGCCAAACGGGGATTTCCGCGCTTCGATATTGAAGCGCGCAAAGTAAATCCACGCAGGCATCGCGGCTAGAATAACAATAGCTCCCCGTTTCCTCATCAGGTCTGAAGGACTCCTGTCTTGAAGTCGCGGATTTCGGGATTCAGCGCGGCGGCTTCGAGGGCCCAGATTAGCGCGTCGCGGGTGTGGGCTGGATCGATGATGGCGTCTACCCAGAGGCGCGCGGCGGCGTAGCGCGGATCGGTTTGGTGCTCGTAGGTGGCGCGGACGGATTCGACCAATTCTTTTTTTTGTTTTTCGTCTACTTTTTTGCCTTCGCGCTCGAGTTGTTTCAATTTTATCTCGGCGAGAGTGCTGGCTGCGGCGTCTCCGCTCATTACCGCGAATCGTGCCGTGGGCCAGGCGAACATGAAGCGTGGGTCGTAGGCTTTGCCGCACATGGCGTAATTTCCCGCGCCGAAGCTGCCGCCGCAAATTACGGTTACCTTCGGCACCACGCTGTTCGCAACCGCGTTTACCATTTTTGCGCCGGCGCGGATAATGCCGCTCCACTCCGCGTCTTTGCCGACCATGAAGCCGTTTACGTCGTGCAGAAACACAAGCGGGATGCGGTTCTGGTTGCAATCGAGAATGAAGCGCGCGGCTTTTTCCGCGGACTCGGTGTAAATCACACCGCCAAACTCAATGCGTTTCTGGTCCGAGCCGCGCGCCAGCGTCTGCACATGTCTTTTTTGATTGGCGACAATTCCGACCGCCCAGCCGCCGATGCGCGCGTATCCACACAGAAGCGTCTCGCCGTACTCCGCGCGATATTCCTCGAATTCACTCGCGTCCACGACGCGCGCGATGATTTCCCGCATGTCGTATTGCTTGCCCGGGTCGCTCGAAAACATTCCGTAAATCTCTTCACGTGAATAGAGCGGTTCGCGCGATTTCACGTGGCTGAACGGCGAAGCGTTCGGCGCTCCGATTTTGTCGACGAGCGCGCGAATCCGCGCGAGGCACGCCGCATCATCCGGCTCGCGGAAATCCACGGTACCGCTGATCTGCGCGTGCATTTTCGCGCCGCCCAGATCTTCCGCAGATGTTTTTTGTCCGATCGCGGCCTGCACCAGGGCCGGTCCGGCCAAAAATAATCCCGAGCCTTCGGTCATCAAAATGTGGTCGCACATCACCGGAAGGTAGGCGCCGCCCGCCACGCACATTCCCATAATCGCGGTGATCTGCGGAATTCCCATGGCGCTCATCACCGCGTTGTTCCGGAAGACGCGGCCAAAATCATCGGTATCCGGAAAAACGTCTTCCTGCAGCGGCAAAAAGATCCCCGCCGAATCGACGAGATAAATTGTTGGGATGCGATTTTCGATAGCGATGTTCTGCGCGCGAATCACTTTCTTCGCGGTCATCGGGAAAAATGCGCCGGCTTTCACGGTCGCGTCATTTGCAATAACCATGAAGGTGCGGCCACAAACTTTTCCAAGCCCGGTGACCACTCCGGCGCACGGTGCGCCGCCCCACTCTTCATACATTTCGAAGGCCGCGTAGGTGCCGAGTTCGAAGAGTTGCGAACCCGGATCGATCAGCTTGGTAATGCGGTCGCGCGCGGTCAGGCGGCCTTTCTTGTGCTGCGATTCAATGGCCTTGGCCCCGCCGCCCTGGAAAATCTGCTCTTCCTCGTTCTTGATTTTTGTAAGCAAATCGACGATGCGGCGGGCATTTTTTTCGAATTCAGGAGATTTCAGATTCGCACTGGTTTTCAAAACGGAATCAGACACGCGAAGTCCTCACGCACAAGCGATCTTTGAGAAAACTTTCTGGCAGCAACAGTGGCGCGAACCATGTTTGACAGTATACGAGTTTCATGATCATTGTGCGACCGCGGGGCCTGGGGTGGTAATCCGGTTTCGGACGAGCACAAAGCCGGCGTGCAATGATTCTGTTCGAAAACACGGTCCCGTTCCCCAGGCCGGAACGGTACTCGCCGATGCTGCAGACTGTCACGAACGCCGTCGAACCCATTGCGGATTGGCAAAGACGCTATACAATGCCGGGCATGCCCGCTTGAAGAATCCAGAGAGGAGATCCTTATCTCATGTCCCAAGAAACCAAACTCGGGTCCAACTTAGCCGGTTACTCAATTCGCGCGCTCACTGTGGCGCTTGCAGTAATGATCTTTGGATTTAGCGTTCGGGCGCAAGACCGGGAGATCGCGGATAAGCTCCAGGGGTTCGACTCCTACATGGAGCAAGTCCTGAAGGATTGGAATACTCCGGGGATCGGTGTCGGCATCGTAATTAATGACAAGCTGGTTTTCGCCAAAGGATATGGATACAGGGACTACGAGAAGAAGTTGCCCTTCACTCCGACGACCCTGTGCCAGATCGCTTCGAACTCGAAACTGTTCACCGCCGTGGCGGCGGGGATGCTGGTCGAAGAAGGAAAGCTCACTTGGGATAAGCCCGTGCGCGAGTCCGTCCCGACGATCCAATTCTACAACGACCAGCTCAACGACAACGTGACGTTGCGCGACATGCTGTCACACCGGACGGGTGTGACCCGGCACGACTCGATCTGGTTCAAATCGGATTTCAAAAGGAAGGAGTTATTCGAAAAGCTGAAATACCTCGAGCCGCAGCAGCCGATGCGCGAAACGTTCCTCTACAACAACCTGATGTTCTCCGCTGCCGGATACATCATCGAAGTGAAATCCGGGAAGACGTGGGAGCAGTTCGTGCGGGAGAGAATCTTCGAGCCGCTCAACATGAGCGCGACTACCTATGCGATCTCCGACATGGTGAAGTATCCGGACCACGGAGTGCCGTTCCGAGAGAAGCGCGACACGTTCGAGTTGTACAAGATCCCCTACTACGAGGACACCGAGGGCGTCGCCCCCGCGGGCGCGATAATTTCGAATATCGAGGACGTGTCGCACTGGCTCATCGCGTTGATGAATGACGGAAAATACAACGGGAAGCAGGTCCTGTCGCCGAACGTGCTGAAAGCCACGATGCAACCGGCCATTGGTTTGCCAAACACTCTTGGCGAAGCACTCGGATACTGGGAGTTGCTGAATCCCGCCTACGGCATGGGACGACAGACCGCTTCTTACCGGGGACGGCTACTCACGTTTCATGGCGGCGACCTTCCCGGATTCCACTCGCAGGTTTCCTTCATGCCCAACGACAAGATCGGCGTGATCGTCCTGGTTATCAGCGATCACAGCGCTCCCCTGTATAACGTCGTGAGCTATAACGTGTACGAGCGGCTGCTGGGCCTGGATCAAACTCCCTGGAGTAAGCGCCGGCTGGAGCAACGACTGGCAGGCAAGAAGGCTGGCACGGAAGCGCGCGCGAAGGCCGGCGCCGACCGCGTTCCCAACACCAAACCATCTCACGCGTTGGCCGACTATGCGGCTGAGTATGAAAATCCGGCGTACGGCATTCTCAAGATCGGGCTGAAGGAGAACCAACTGCAGTTCCATTTTCACGCGTTCCAGTTTCCGATGAACCATTTCCATTACGACCGGTTCGATACTGCCGAAGACGAGCAGTACGGCAAGTTCTCGGTCAATTTTCGGACCAATCCGCAGGGGGACGTTGATAACGCGGTGATTTCGTTGGATGAGGCTGAAGTGGTTTTCACGCGGAAGCCCGAGACTCTGGACGCAGCGCTTCTCGAGAAGCTCGCGGGAGATTACCTGACGCCCGCGCACGTCAAGTTCCAGGTACTTTATCAGCGGGGGGACGGACTTTCTCTCGCATTCCCGGGAGGGCCTCCGGTCAAACTCATCCCGGTCAAGGGTCTGCAGTTCAAGACTCCGCAGTTCTCCGATACGATCTATGAGTTTGTGATGGAGAACGGCCAGGTTAAAGCGCTGAAGGAGCGCGACCCGTCCGGTGAATATTCCTTCTCGCGGCAATGAGGCAGCGACAAGGCAAAAGACTTGCGCTCATTCAGAAGCAAGGTAAGCTAACAGCGGGATCTCTGAGGACACCTGCGAGTGCTGTCCGTTGGCGGAACGCCAAATTGTGCCAATTCGAAAGGACATGGTAATGAGGCATCTCCACAAGATTGTTTATACGTTTGGCTGGACCGCTTTTCTCTGTTTTGCAAGCCTGGCCGGGGCGCAGACGCCGCCTGCGCCTCCGGCAAAGACACCGGCGAAAGCGACAGGACAAGCGCCCGCAAAGCCGGCGGTGGCCAAGCCCGCGCTACTCGAAGTGCCGGAACTGAAATTCGAAAAGTACAAGCTCGAGAACGGCCTGGAGGTCATTCTTTCTGAGGATCATCGACTGCCCATGGTGGCGGTGAATCTGTGGTATCACGTCGGTGCGGCGAATGAAGTCGCTGGCCGGACGGGTTTCGCACACCTGTTCGAGCACATGATGTTCGAAGGGTCGAAGCACGTGCCAACGAACGCGCACAATAGCTTGCTGGAAGCTGCCGGCGCCTCAGACATCAACGGGTCGACCGATTTTGACCGCACCAACTATTACGAGACGCTGCCTTCGAACCAACTGGAGCTCGCGCTGTGGCTGGAGTCGGACCGCATGGGGTACCTGCCCGACCAACTGAACCAGGCCAATCTTTCCCGTCAACAGGACGTGGTACGCAACGAGCGCCGCGAGAGGCTGGAGAACTCACCGTATGGCGTCGTCGAAGAAGGACTGTTCCATCAGATCTTTCCGAAGGAGCATCCTTACTACGGCAGAATCATCGGTTCACACTCGGACATTCAGGCGGCGAAACTCGAGGATGTGCGGAATTTCTTCAAGCTCTATTACGCTCCGAACAATGCCAGCCTGGCTATCGTCGGGGACTTCGACGCAGAAAAAGCTCGCGCGCTGGTGGAAAAATACTTCGGTCCGCTGAAGCGCGGCGAAGAAGTTCCAAAAATCAAGGCGCACACTCCACCGATCACCTCCGAACGCCGCGCCGTGTTTCAAGACAACGTGCAACTTCCTCGCGTGTATATGGGCTGGCTGACCTCGCCGATCTTCAAGCCGGGCGACGCCGAGGCGGATCTTGCAGCCACGGTCCTGGGTGGCGGGAAGTCCAGCCGGCTTTACCAGAAATTGGTGTATGAAAAACAAATAGCGCTGGACGTTTCGGTGAATCAGCAGTCGCTGATTCTCGGATCGCTTTTCGAGGTTCAAGCGACAGCCAGGCCAGGAGTGAAACCGGAAGACCTGGAGAAAGCCATCGATAGCGAGCTCGAAGTATTTCGCAAGACGGGGCCCACTGCCGCGGAACTTGCCCGTGCACGAAACGTGCTCGAATCCCGGATCATCGCCGGCCTGGAAACACTCGGAGGCGACGGCGGCGTAGCCGACCGGCTGAATAGCTACAACCATTATCTTGGCACTCCGGATTTTCTCGCCACCGACATCGCGCGGTATGAAAATGCGTCCATCGAGGCAGTCCAGGCTTTCGCGCAGGGCCAGCTCAGTGCAAATCAACGAGTGGTTGTTTACGGTGTGCCCGGCAAACAGGATCTCGGCGCGGAAGTTCCGACTCCCAAAGCAGAACAGAAAGGCGTGGCCAAGAATGGCGGGGAGCCTGTAAACGCGGACGCGGAATGGCGCAAGGACGCGCCGAAGCCCGGGCCGGCGAGCGCGTTGCACCTGCCGGTGCCGGGAAAATTCAAGCTTTCGAATGGATTGACCGTGCTGTACAGCGAAAGACCGGGATTGCCGCTGGTGGCCGCAAACTTGGTCCTGCACGCCGGAAGCGGAATCAATCCCGTGGATCGCCCGGGGCTTGCGAGCATTACGGCGCGGATGCTGCAACAGGGAACGACAACGCGTTCCGCGCTGCAGATTGCGGATCGCGCGGCGGATCTGGGCGCCACGCTGAATTCAGGTGCGGGGACCGACACGACTGGAATATCCACGCGGTCACTCTCCCGGAATTTTCCCGATGCGCTGGAATTGCTGGCGGACGTGGCGCTACATCCGAGCTTTCCGCAGGCGGAGATTGAGAGAGTACGCTCGGAGCGGCTGACCTGGATTGTACAGGAAAAAGACGAGCCGTCAGCCCTGGCGACACGAGTGCTGACTGGGGCGCTCTACGGACCGCGACACACGTATGGATACCCAGACATTGGCACAACGGAGTCCATCAAAGCAATCTCGCGCGAGGACCTGGTGCATTTCTGGCAGCAGAATTATTTCCCGGGCGATGCGGCACTGGTTGTGACGGGAAACATCAAACTGGCCGCGTTGAAACCCCTGCTCGAAAAACAGTTCAGCGCGTGGAAGCCGGGGAGGCCGGCGCCGGCGGCGGTGGGTTCTCCGGAGACGACAGACGCGAAGCTGATTCTTGTGGACCGGCCGGGAGCGCCGCAGACGACGCTGGTGTGCTTTTCGATGGGCTTGCAGCGGTCGACGCCCGACTACGTGCCCGTGGAAGTGATGAACACGGATCTCGGGGGGCTTTTCTCGAGCCGCATCAACATGAACTTGCGCGAAGCGCACGGGTACACCTACGGGGCGGGATCCGCTTTCGTTTATCACCGCGCTCCGGGTCCGTTCCTTGTGTTTTCGGATGTGCGGACGGACGTCACGGCCCCCGCGACAACGGAGATTTTCAACGAGTTGAAGCGGATGCGCGAAACGCAGATGACGCCTGCGGAACTGCTTCTTTCGAAGGATTCCATTGCGCGGTCGCTTCCGGGACGGTTTGAACGCGGGACGGAGGCGGCGGGGACGTTTGCTGAACTTTTCACGTACGATCTTCCGCTAGATTATTTTTCGACGCTTCCGGAGCGCATCAATGCCGTGACGGTCGAGCAAGCGCAAGCGATGGCGCAGAAATACATTCAGCCGGAAAAGACGATCGTTCTCGCGGTGGGCGACCGCGCGAAGATCGAAGAGGACATGAAGAAACTGAATCTTGGCAAGGTCGAGATTCGGGATGTGGACGGGAAGATCGTTCACTGATCTCGAATGTTTCGACTCGAATGTTTCGAGTGTTGACTCGGGCTGGGTCCGTCGCTAAGATTTGATTGAGAAGGTTCCCGCGCGACCGCGGGAATCTTAATTTCAACCACGGAGGCGCCTGTGCGAACCACTAGCAAAGTTCTCGCGGGCGGGTGCGTCTCCGCGGTTGGCATCAACTGACCGCGTCGCCCCTCCCGCAATTCAAATCCAGATAAACCAATGCTGTTTTGATTTGGCGCTAGCGGCAGCCGTGTGTTGTGCCATTGCCGCGGGAGGGTCATTCCGTGCCTATTACTGGATCTCTTGTAGGCTGGGGATGGAATACATACTTTCAAGCGTTTTGGCAAGGCGGGGACTGGGAAAATGCAGTTCCAGCGCGCGTGGTAGCGCAGCAACGGAAATTCTGGCGCGTCGCGGGAGACTTCGGCGAATGCTGGGCGGAAGCCAGCGGCAAGCTGCGTCTAGCCGCGGACGAAGGAGCAGACTGGCCGGCGGTCGGCGATTGGGTGGTGGCGGAACTCCATGGCACAGACACGACCGCGGCAATCCAGGAGGTTCTACCGAGGCGGAGCAAATTTGTGCGCAAATCGCCGGGGAAAAAGATAGATGAGCAGGTGATCGCGGCGAATGTGGACACGGCGTTGCTGGTGTCTGCGTTGGACGGCGATTTCAATCCGCGGCGCGTGGAACGGTATCTCGCGCAGTGTTGGGAGTCCGGGGCGAGGCCGGTGATCGTGTTGAACAAAGCCGATGCTTGCAAGGAGGCGCGCGGGAGGGCCGCCGAGATGGAGCGCGTCGCAATAGGCACGGCCGTCTGCGTGGTTAGCGCGATGACGGGACAGGGATTTGATGAGCTGGAGGAGTTTCTTAGACCGGGGCACACGTTGGTATTGCTGGGCTCTTCCGGAGTGGGCAAATCCACGATTGCGAACCGGCTGCTCGGGCAGACGATTCAGGAAGTGCAGCCGGTTCGAGAGAGTGATAGCAAGGGGCGGCACACCACGACTTCCCGCGAGCTGTTCGCGCTGCCGGGAGGAGCCCTGCTGATGGACACGCCGGGGTTGCGTGAAATGCAACTGTGGGACGCGGAACACGGCGTGGCCCAAGCATTTGCGGATATCGATTCGCTGGCGGCACGGTGCCGGTTTGGCGATTGCCGTCATGAAGCGGAGCCGGGATGCGCGGTCCTGGCGGCGCTGAGGGCGGGAACACTGGATGCGGCGCGGGTCGAAAACTGGCGGAAGCTTTTGCGGGAGCAGGAATTTCTGCGGCGGAAAATGGATCCCGAAGCGCGACAGGAACAAAAAGAGCAATGGAAACTGATTCATCGAGCCGCGCGGCAGAAATACCAGCAGCGGGAAAAAGACGGGGGGAAGCGGTGACGACGCGGTCCGTTACGTTCCGGACGAGTTGGGGATAGATTGAGATCCTTCGCTGCGCTCAGGATGACACCGCAGACGGAAATCATTTTCAGAATGCGCTTTTGAGTTGGGATGCGGTCTAAGAGAGCGCGACGCGCTTGTGGATGAAATCCACGATGTCTTGGGTGGAGGTTCCGGGGAGAAAGATTTCGGCGATGCCGGATTTCTTGAGGGCGGGGATGTCGGCTTCGGGGATGATACCGCCGACGAGGACAGTGACGTCGTCCATGCCCTTGTCGTGGAGGAGTTTCATTAGCTGGGGGCAGATGGTGTTGTGCGCGCCGGAGAGGATGGAGAGGCCGATGACGTCGACGTCTTCCTGCACGGCGGCAGAGGCGATCATTTCCGGGGTCTGGCGCAAGCCGGTGTAAACGACTTCCATCCCGGCGTCGCGCAAGGCGCGGGCGATTATTTTTGCGCCGCGGTCATGGCCATCTAGCCCCGGCTTGGCAATCAACACTCTGATTTTCTTTCCCGGCATTTCTCTTCCTCTTCTCTGTGGTCTCTGCGCCCTCAGTGCTCTCTGTGTAAGTCTTTTTCTTCATACCTGGGTTCGAACACGAAGCGCCTGATCCCATCCTTCAAGATTGTCACGTTGAAGTTGATCAACAGTCCTATCTTGAAGCCCGAAAGTCGCAAGTAAGTTAGGATGATGGCTTCGTGAACCAGCGAGAACGCTTCGATCGATTTGAGTTCCAAGACCACTCTTTTTTCGACCACCAAGTCAAGTCGATATCCGCACTCCAGCTTCACTTCCTTAAAAACGACCGGAACTGGAACTTGTCGCTGCCCTCCCAGATTGCGTAACGTCAATTCGTGACAGAGACACTCTTCGTAGGCGGATTCAAGTAGCCCGGCCCTAGGAACTGATGAACCTCAATCGCGGCGCCTAGGATTTCGTGAGTGAGTTGGCGGCTGTCCATAGGAATCAAGAATTTACACAGAGCACGCTGAGTACACAGAGTTCACAGAGAAGAGTTAGGTGATGGCGACTTCTTCGTAGGTGCCGAAGACGTCGCGGAGGGCGTCGCAGATTTCGCCCAGGGTGGCGTAGGATTTCACGGCATCGTAGATGAACGGCATGAGGTTGTCTTTTCCCTTGGCGGCGGCGCGGAGGGAATTGAGGCGGCGATCTACCTCGGCCTTGGAGCGATCAGCGCGGAGCTTGCTCAACCGCTCGGCTTGGCGGTGCGCCACCGTTTCGTCAATTTGCAGAACGTCCAAGGGCTTCTCTTCGGATGCGAAATCATTCACGCCGACTATGATTTTTTCTCTTTTATCTACAGCCACCTGGTAACGGTAGGAGGCTTCGGCGATTTCGCGCTGCGGGTAGCTGCGCTCGATGGCCGCGACCATGCCGCCCATGGCGTCGATTCTCTCGATGTAATCCCACGCGCCTCGCTCGATTTCGTTGGTGAGAGTTTCTACGAAATAAGAGCCGCCGAGCGGATCCACGGCGTTGGTGACGCCGGTTTCGTGGGCGATGATCTGCTGCGTGCGTAGGGCAATCGTCGCGGCAAACTCCGTGGGCAGCGCCCAGGCTTCATCGAGCGAATTAGTGTGCAGCGACTGCGTTCCGCCGAGCACCGCGGCGAGGGCCTGAATCGCAGTGCGGACCACGTTGTTGTAGGGCTGCTGGGCGGTCAGAGAGCAGCCGGCGGTCTGCGTATGAAAGCGCAGCGCCCAGGAGCGCGGATTCTTTGATTTGTAGCGCTCGACCATGGCTTTGTGCCAGATGCGGCGCGCCGCGCGGTACTTGGCGATCTCCTCGAAGAAATCGTTGTGCGCGTTGAAGAAAAAGGAAAGCTGCGGCACAAATTGGTCCACGTCGAGGCCGCGGCGCATTCCCCATTCGACGTATTCCATGCCATCGCGCAGCGTAAACGCCAATTCTTGAATGGCGGTCGAGCCGGCCTCGCGGATGTGATAGCCGCTGATCGAAATGGGATTGAATTTCGGTGTGTTCTTGACGCCGAATTCGAACGTGTCGATCACCAGCCGCATCGAAGGTTCCGGTGGATAGATGTATTCCTTCTGCGCGATGTATTCCTTCAAGATGTCGTTCTGGAGCGTGCCGGAAAGTTTCTTCCAATCCGCGCCCTGCTTTTCCGCGACGGCCAGATACATCGCCCAAATAATCGCGGCCGGCGAATTGATGGTCATGGAGGTCGTGACATTCGCCAGCGGAATTTTATCGAAGAGCACTTCCATGTCCGCGAGTGAACTGATGGCCACTCCGCACTTGCCGACTTCTCCTTCGGAGAGAGCGTGATCGGAGTCGTAGCCCATCAGAGTGGGCAAATCGAAGGCTGTGGAGAGTCCGGTCTGGCCCTGCGCGAGGAGATAGCGGAAGCGCTGGTTGGTATCTTCGGCCGTGCCGAAGCCCGCGAACTGCCGCATCGTCCAAAGCCGGCTGCGGTGCATGGAGGGATGAATTCCGCGGGTGTAAGGAGGCTCGCCAGGGAAGCCGAGATCGTGCTCGGGGTCCCAATTCGGCAAATCCGCTTTCGTGTACAGGCTGCGAATCGGATACCCGGAAATGGTGGTGAATTCGGGCTGTCTTTCGGGGCTTTTTTCCAGCGCCGGATGAAGCGTGTTTTTCTCCCAGGCTTGTTCCTTGGCGGAGGGCGCTCGATCTACTGAAGATGTTTCCGCCGGGGGCGTGGCTTGCGTGGTGCCTTTGGATCGTTCGCTCATACTCATCGCCCCCGTCAGGGATTCGAAAAAACGAATCGCAACATAACCAAGATTAATGCTATGCGAAAGCCCAGGACGGGGCAAGAGCGCCGTGGGTTCGGTGCACAGAAGAGGGAACTAGATGGAACACGCCAGAGCAAAAAAACGGCCCGGACGAGAGTGCCCGGGCCGTGGGGAAGAGGTGCCTGCGAGAACTACTTTTGGCCTGAGTTAAAGGAAAGTTTCTCGGTGCCCACAACTTGTCCGTGCAAGGTGCCGGGAATGAGCGTTTCGCGCTCGGCTTCGCCACTCTTGGCATCGGCGATGGTGACTTTGTTGACTTCGAGAGTGCGCCCGACAGCGCGCTCGTAGTTGGCCTTGGCTTCCTCGAGATTGGCCAACGCGCGGAGCTCCGTGCCTTGTGCGCTGATGAGGTCGCGTTGCGTTTGAATGACGAGATAAACAGTCGATGCGCCGAGCTGGTATTTCTTTTGCTCGGCATCAAACGTCTGCTGCTGCAGTTCGCGCGCCTTGCTGGCGGCATCGACCTGGGCGCGGTCCTGGGTGAGCGCGATGTAGGTATTGCGGACGTCGAGAAGCGCGGCGTTTTTCAATTGCTGCAACTGCGCCTCGAGCTGACGCTGCGTAAGAATGGCGCGCTGGTTATCCGCCTGCGCCGAACGGTTGCGGATCGGAATAGTGACGGTAAGCTGGACATTGTAATCGGGAAATTGGTTGTGAAAAACCTGGCTCAATGCCCCACCGAATCCGTTGGTGTTTGCACCGGTTACCGTTGTGCGCTGAGTCGGCAGGAAGATGGAAACGGGCAGCCCAGTGGCGGGATCAATGCCCTCGACAGCCTGGCCGTTGGGCCCGATAACCGCCGCCCCCGGCACAATCGCGGAAGTGGCGTTCAATGAATTCCCGGACAGGCCGACTGTGCCGTACTGTGCCTGTAACAACGCGGTCGGCAGCAACGCGTTACGCGTTGCCTTCAGGTCGATCTCTCCATTCAACAAGTTGAGCGCTTCTTCCTGTAATTCCGGCCTCTTTGCAAATGCTTCCTTGGCGGCTTCTTCAAACGACGGGGCTTCAATGGCTTCTGGCCGTGACGGTAGTTCCGTCGGAATAATCTCGACGTTGACGAGGTTGGGCGCAAGAGGGTCTTTGCTTATAGCATTCTTCAAGATCTGCTGATTCTGAAGGTGCACGGTTTGCGCCACGATCAGGTTCTGGCGGTCCGTAGCGAGTTCGGATTCGGCGCGCGTCACGTCGAGCGGCGCCATCGTGCCGATTTCCAATTGTTTTTTGTTGTCGTTGTAGAGCTTTTGGGCGACGGTTACGGCCTGCTCTTGAACTTTGACGTTCTCGCGCGCGAACACCAATTCCCAGTAGGCGGTGATCGTGTTCGTGACTGTGGTGATTGCCTGCTGCGTAAAGGCCCAGTCCGCGATTTTGCGGTTGTTCTTGGCGATGCGGATGTTTCGAGTGTTCACAGAGCGTCCAAAACCGTTCAGCAACTGCTGCTGGAAGCCCAGGAAAATGGTGGACTGCACCGCTGGGTTAAAAAGCTGAAAGGTAGACGTATTCGACGACCTGGTATTGTCCCAGGCCAGGAAAAGGCTCGTGCCCGTTTGTAGGCCCTGAGTCAACTGTGTGTTGTAGATTGTGGTATGGCTCTTCAGGGCCGGCGGAACGGCGCTTGATGTCGTACTGACGCCGGTGCCCGACGTAATCGGGTTATTAACTGGTGAAACGCGTGAATCAACTGAGATCGAGGTAACGACTTGCGGGTCAAAATTAAAGAGGGGGTTATTTGCCGTCGATCCGCCAAACACAGCGCCGGGAGTGACTCCGCCGAAGCCGCCCGAGTTTGCTTTCAAGATGCCGGTGTCCGCAAACCATGGATTATACCGTTGCACCACGATGTCCATACTGTTTTCCAGCGCCAGCTCGACGGCCTCCTGCATGCTCAACTCCAGCTTTCCGTCATGGATGAGCTGGTCGATGCGGGGCGAATTGGTGAGGCCTGGTGCTTCGATACTGATCGGACCGTAGGGAGCGAGGAGATTCGGAAAAAACTTGGGCCCACGGGTATAGTTGTGCTTTGCCGAGCCGAGTGCGACCGGCACGATTGGCGTGGCCATCTTCGCGGGCGCTGCTTGCGGAGTTTGCGGCGCTTCCTGCCCGAAGGCCGGGGAAATGGGCCCTCCCACGAGCGTTACGGCCAGTATGGCGGCCAACAGCGGTCGAGCATACAGCGTCTTCATAGTGCTCCTTACCCTCAAGATTCATCCCCCAAGGGGCTTAATTTATGTGTACTCAACTTTGTAAAACGTTCGGAGAATGGAATTTGTTTCAAGAAGTTGACCGTTTAGAGGTCAAGACTGAAATCTGACAGCTTTGCGGCCACCCGCCGGGCACGGTCCACTTTCCATCCGGAGGGCTGCGCCGCGCGAAGAAAGCAGTCTAGCAGGGGCCCTCTTCCTTGACAACGCAGAGGGCGGCGGCTAGGCTGCTGACATTTCGACGCCTAGGAGTTGCCGGCGGTTAGCTGGGCCGAATGCTGAAACGCGAAGAATTGCTGAAGCTGTTCGAGACGGCGGGCGCCATCCGCCATGGGCATTTTGAGTTGTCCAGCGGTTTGCACAGCGGAACCTACGTCCAGTGCGCACTTGTCCTGCAATATCCGCGGTTCGCGGAGAAGCTGGGGCAGGCGTTGGCGGCGCTCTTTTCGGATAGCAGGATTGAGGCGGTCGTTTCGCCAGCCATGGGCGGGCTCATTATCGGGCATGAAGTCGCTCGGGCGCTGCCGGAACCGAAGAGCTCGCTCGGCGGTGGAACGCCTGCACTTTTTGTGGAGCGCGATGCCAGTGGCATGATGACGCTGCGGCGCGGGTTCTCGCTGGTTCCAGACCAGCATGTTCTCGTCGTTGAGGACGTGTGGACGACAGGCGGCTCGACGCAGGAAGCCATTCGCGTCGTGGAAGAGGCCGGTGCCCGCGTCGTTGCTGCCGGTGCGCTGATCGACCGGAGCGGCGGGAAGATCGACTTCGAAGTCGAAGCGCAGTCGCTGATCCAACTGCCCATTGCCAGCTACGAAGAAGAAGATTGCCCGCTTTGCCGCGGCGGCAGCGTCGCCGTGAAGCCCGGAAGCCGCTTTGTCCGCACCGCTCCATAGGGCCAATTAAAACGTTGCCAAATCTCGTCCCTCTTCTGAAGACTGATCACTGAAACTGATAACTTGCTTTCCATGCGCTATTTCAAGCTCACTATCGCGTACGACGGCACCGATTTTCACGGCTGGCAGACTCAAGCCAACAAGCCCACCATTCAGGGAGAAATTGTGGGAGTGCTCCGGCGCCTGACGCAGGAGAACGTCGTTTTGCATGCTGCCGGGCGCACCGACGCCGGCGTTCACGCGCTTGGCCAAGTCGGGAGTTTTCGAACGCAATCGCCATTGTCGGCGCAGGAATTTCAACGCGCTTTGAACGCGCTGCTTCCGCCGGCGATTCGAATCGCCGGCGCCGAGGAGGTCGGCCCGGATTTCAATGCGCGCTGGTCGGCGCGCGGCAAAACCTACCGCTACCGGCTGTATCGCGGGAAAGTAGTGCCGCCGATGGTCTGGCGTTACGTGCTCCACTATCCTTTTCCGCTCGACGAGGACGCCATGCGCGACGCGGCGGCCCGCTTCGTCGGCACGCACGATTTTGCTTCGTTTGCGGCTTCGACAGGTTCCGAAGAAGATGACAAGGAGCGCTCCAACGAGCGCGAAATCTTCGCGACCGAGTTGGTGCGCAGCGCGGACAACGAAGAGCTGGTCTTTACCATTCGCGGGCGTTCGTTCCTTCGTTATATGGTGCGCAAGATGGTGGGCACGCTGCTCGACGTGGGCCGCGGAAAACTCACCCCTGCGGACATCGATCGCTTGTACGAACTGCGAGACCGCTCCAAATCCGGCCCCACCGTCCCGCCTCAAGGTCTCGTGATGGTCGAAGTACAGCACGAAGAGGCTTGGCGGCTCGGCCAGCCATGAGATTCGGTGTTGCGCTATTGCTGGTCTGGTCGTGCTCGTTGTCCGGGACTCCACGTCCACATACCGGCGTCAAAATCGGTTAGAATCGTGGATATGGCTGCCACGGCCATTCCCATCGACACGCTTCCTTCCATAAACCCGGCCACGGGCGAGGTGCTAGCGCATTTTGAGAGAACGCTGGCGTCGTCGTTGCCGGAGATCATTTCGCGCGCGCGAATCGCCCAGGGCGTATGGGCAAAACTTCCGATCCGAGACCGATGCGATCAGTTGCGCGGGCTTCGCGAACGCATCATGGCTTCGCGCAACGAATTGGCAGACGCCGTTGTGCGCGAATCCGGCAAGCCACGTGTGGAAGCCCTCTTCGCGGATATTTTTGTTGCACTTGATTCGGCGGAATACTGGTCCAGGAACGCTGCCGGGGCTCTTCGCACGCGGCGTGTGCCGCATCACAGCACCGCCGCGAAAGCCAAACGCGGGTTTCTGGCTTACGACCCTCTCGGTGTCATCGCCATCATTTGCCCGTGGAACTACCCGCTGGCGATACCGCTCAGCCAGATCATTCCGGCGATCGCCGCAGGAAACGCGGTCGTGTGCAAGACAAGCGACTTCACGCCACAATGCGGTGCGCTGATCGAGAAACTTTTCATCGACTCGGATTTCCCAGAAAAACTGGTCACGATTGTCCAGGGTGGCGGGGAAGTCGGCCAAGCCTTGATCGATACGTCGCCGGACAAAGTGCTCTTCACCGGAAGCGTGGCTACCGGCCGCCGCGTTGCCGAAGCTTGCGCAAAAAAACTAATCCCCTCCGTGCTCGAACTTGGCGGCAAGGATGCCATGATCGTTCTTGCGGATGCGGACCTGGAGGTATCCTCCAGCGCGGCCGTCTGGGGCAGCTACACAAACTGCGGGCAGGTATGCCTTTCCGTGGAGCGGTTGTTTGTCGAGCAGACCGCCGCGGAAAAATTCATGGCGCTCTGCGTGGAAAAAACGAAGAAACTGCGCATTGGTCCGGGGAGCGATCCTGCTACAGACGTCGGCCCGCTCATCCGGCCGCAGCACGTGCAACGCATGAGCGATTTAGTCCGCGATGCCGTTTCCCGAGGCGCAAAGGTTTTGTGCGGCGGCAACTCGCGCGCTGATCTCGGCCCCAATTTCTTCGAGCCCACGGTCATCGCGGGTGTCGATTCCTCCATGAAGTTATTTCAAGAAGAGACGTTTGGCCCGATCCTCGCGATGCAAATCGTGCACGACGCGGAAGAAGCGGTAGCTCGTGCCAATGACTCGCCATTCGCGCTGGCAGCAAGTGTTTGGACCAGCGACAGACGGCGCGGCGAAGCGATCGCGCATCGTCTCCGCGCCGGCGCCGTCATGGTGAACGATGCGATCAGCTATTTCGGCATTGCGGAAGCCCCGCATGGCGGGTGCGGCGCGAGCGGCTGGGGCCGCACCCATGGCAAAGCAGGCCTCCTCGAAATGGTGCAAATGAAATACATTGATGTCGACCGCCTGCCGCATCGCGAAAAGCCTTGGTGGTACCGCTACGGCGCGAACCTGGAGCAGGCCGCGGATGCTTTTCTCCAATTTGAATTTTCCGGCGGTATCGCCGCGAAGTTGCGTACCGCCCGCGGCGCCATGAAAACTTTTTTCCGCGACCACGGATTTTAGAGAGGACGGCCATGCCTGAAGAGACTGCAGCGTCACCGAAGATCAAAACGCGCAAGCCCAAACAGCGCGCCTGCGATGAAAAAGACGAGAAGGGCAAGCTCTGCAACGGACACTTGAAGCGCTACTACGATTACCCGAAGGAAGTCGCGGCGCTCATTGGTCCAAAAGCGGAGATTTACCGCTGCGAATTCTGCAAGACGCTGTATCGCCCGGATCCGGCGCAACAGCCGCAAAGTTATACTTTGCGGAATTAGATCGATCTCTTTCGAACCAAACGAGGCCCGCCGTGCAGCAGAACGAATGGATCTACGACTGGAACGTCGCAACGCCGCCCGCGATTCCTCCGGGCACGCGCGTGTTGATGAATGACGAAACCCTGCGCGACGGTTTGCAGAATCCTTCCGTCTTCGACCCCAGCATCGAAGAAAAAATCGAAATCCTGCATCTGATGGAGTCCCTGGGGGTCGACGCGGTCAATATCGGTCTTCCCGGCGCTGGGCCGCGCGCCTATGCGCACACCGAAGCGCTGGCCCGCGAAATCGCCACGCACCGGATGAAAATCAAGCCCAACTGCGCGGCGCGAACGCATGAAAACGACATCCGCCCCATCGTGGAAATTTCGCAGGCCGCGGGCATCGCCATTGAGGCAGCAACGTTTCTCGGTTGCAGCCCGATCCGCCGCCTCGTGGAAGACTGGACGGTCGAGCACCTCGAGCGCACCACCGAAAAAGCAGTGAAGTTCGCGGTCGAGAACGGTCTCCCGTCCATGTATGTCACCGAAGACACGATTCGAACCGATCCCGATGCCGTCAAGCGGCTGTACTCCACCGCTATTCGAAACGGCGCTAGCGCGATCGTTCTCTGCGACACCGTGGGGCACGCCACCCCAAACGGCTCCTTTAACCTCGTCAAGTTCGTCATCGAGGAAGTGGTGAAACCCTCCGGCGAAAAAATCCGCATCGATTGGCATGGTCACAACGATCGCGGCCTCTCCATCGCCAATTCGCTCGCGGCCGTTGCTGCCGGCGCGCACCAGGTCCACGCGGCCGCCAACGCGCTCGGTGAACGCGTCGGCAACACGCCCATGGAATTAATGCTCGTCAATCTTCGCCTCATGGGACTCATCCAGCAGGACCTGTCCCGGCTGAAAGAGTATTGCGAAAAAGTGGCCAAGGCCACGCACACGATGATTCCGCCGAACTATCCGGTTGTCGGCCATGATGCCTTTCGAACCGCCACCGGCGTGCACGCCGCCGCACTCATCAAAGCCTTTCGAAAAAACGATCTCGCGCTCGCCAATGCCGTTTACAGCGGCGTGCCCGCGCATCTCTTCGGCCTCGACCAGGTGATCGAGATCGGCCCGATGAGCGGGAAGTCCAACGTGCTGTTCTGGCTGGAGAAGCACGGCATTCCCGCAGACGACGCTATTGTCACGCGCATCTTTGACGCCGCCAAGCAGTCCCCGCGCGTCCTCTCCGATGCGGAAGTTCTCGCCCTCTGCACCGAGGCCGCACGCAATTGAACGGAAAGCGCTCTTGCAAGCCGACGGTGAAACGCGCCCTCGTTTGCGTTATCCTTCTGGTTATGCCGGCTCGCTCCGCCGCTCCTTCCCACGCGTCACGCCAGGCCCAACGTTCACGGCTCCCCGACAACGCGCGAGTCCGCGCTGCTCTCGACTGGTTCACGCCCAATATTTCCTGGGTCAATGACCAACAGGTGCGAATCACGGAAATCCCAGCGCCGCCTTTTCAGGAAGCGCAGCGCGCAGCGGCGGTCAAAGAGTTACTGGCCGAAACCGGCCTGTCCGCGCACATCGACAAGACCGGCAACGTCATTGGAGAACTGCGCGGTGAGGATGAAAAAGAAATTGTAGTTATTTCGGCGCACCTTGACACCGTGTTCCCTCCCGGCACCGACGTAAAAGTTCACCGCGATGCCAGCCATATGACCGCCCCAGGAATCTCCGATAATGGCAGCGGGTTGGCGGCTCTACTGGCGCTGGCGAGCGCTATGCAGTTCGCGCACCTCAAGCCGCAGCGCACCGTTCTTTTCGTCGGCGACGTTGGCGAAGAAGGCGAAGGCAATCTTCGCGGCATGCGCGCCCTCGTCGATGCCTACCGCGGAAAACTCAAAGCAATTGTCGTTCTCGACGGCTCCGGCACCGATCATGTAACGACGAAGGCCCTCGCTTCGCGCCGGCTGGAAGCGCTCATCACCGGACCAGGCGGTCACAGTTGGTCTGATTTCGGTATGCCCAATCCCATCAACGCTCTTGTCCGCGGCTCCGTGCGCTTTATCAACACCAAAGTTCCGGCCAGCCCTCGCACCACGTTCAACATCGGACAGATCGAAGGCGGCACCTCGGTAAATTCCGTTCCCTACGAGGCGCGCCTGAAAGTCGACATTCGCTCGGAGAGCGAGGACGAACTAACTCGCCTCGAATCCGCGCTTCGCGAGTGCATTGCCGCGGGCGTCCGCGACGAGATGGATTCCGCGCGTGATCGTTCGAAAGGAAAGTTGGAATGGAAGGTCGAACTGTTGGGGAGCCGCCCGGGCGGGGAATTGGCCCAAGATTCGCCCCTACTGGCTGCGCTTCGCGCCGCCGATGAGTTTGTCGGCAATCAGTCGCGCATCGAACGTTCTTCGACAGACGCGAATATTCCGCTCTCCCTGGGGATCGACGCCATTTCCATCGGTGCCGGCGGCAGCGGCGGCGGGGCGCATTCGCTGCAGGAATGGTACGATTCCGCGGGCCGGGAAGCCGGTTTGAAGCGCGCGCTTCTTACCGTCCTCGGAGTTTCCAGAGTGGCGGAGGAGAAAAGCCGATGAAAATCCGGCCGAATCGCGTTCGATTCCTTGCCGGCACTCCCCCACTCGTTGTTGTCATGCTCGTTGTCGCATTCCACACGAAAACGAGCGTGGCGCAAAAAGCTCCCAGCACCACCTATTACACTCACGGCCGCATTTACACGAATGACCCGGCGCATCCGTGGGCCGAGGCTATTGCCGTCAGCGACGGAAAGATTAGTTGCATCGGCAAAATGGATCACGTCCTGCTCGATTGCGGAGGCGGCCAGGAAGGCGTCGAGACTGTCAATCTCAAAGGCCAGTTTGTGATGCCCGGCTTCAATGACGCGCATGTGCATCTCGGCGCCGCCGCCGCCGACGAACTCGCCGTCCCGCTAACGGGCGTGCCTTCCGCGGAAGAAATGCAGAAGCGCGTCGCCGCCGCCGTTGCGCTGCACAAAGAAGGGGAATGGATCACCGGCGGTGGCTGGGACCACACGCTCTGGCCTGACAAAAAATTCCCCAATCGCCAGCAGCTCGATGCCGTCGCTCCCAAGAATCCCGTCATCCTCACACATATCTCTGGTCACGTGGCCGTTGCGAATTCTCTCGCGCTCAAGAGCGGGGAGATCTACAAGAACACTCCCAATCCGCCAGGCGGTGAGATCGAACACGATGCGCTTGGCGAGCCAACGGGAATGTTGAAAGAATACGCGGCCATGTCTCTGGTGAAAGACCGTATTCCCGACCCCACTGCTGAGCGGCGCCGCAAGGGAATCGAGCGGGTTCTCGAAAACGTCGCCAGGAACGGCGTTACTTCCGTCCAGGATTTTTCCGGGTGGGAGGATTTTCAGGTGTACCAGCAACTGAAAGAGGAAGGCAAACTCACTGTTCGAATTACAGAGTGGCTCCCGTTCAATCTGCCGCTCAACGATCTGCAGAACATGCGCGCGCAAGGCGGCGCCAAGGATCCCTGGCTGAAGACGGGTGCTCTGAAAGCTTTCACCGATGGAGCCATGGGTTCGCGCACCGCGGCGATGCTCGAGCCCTATTCCGACGATCCCTCCACGAGTGGAATCCTCACCAACGATCCGGAAAAGCTCACGGCGATGGCCATTCAGCGCGATAAAGCCGGTTTCCAGTTGGCCTTCCACGCCATCGGCGATCGTGCTAATCGCATCGCGCTGGACGTTTTCGAAGCGGTCGCCAAAGCCAACGGCCCGCGCGACCGCCGCGACCGCATAGAGCATGCTCAAGTCGTCGCGCCCATGGATTTCGTCCGCTTCGCGGAACTTCACGTCATTGCCTCCATGCAGCCTTCGCATCAGACCACGGACATGCGCTGGGCGGACGACCGCATCGGGCCAGAGCGCGTCTTGGGCGCCTACGCCTGGGCCACCATGCTGAAAAACGGTGTGAAGCTGGCGTTCGGAACCGACTACGACGTGGAGCCCATCAGCCCCTTCCGCGGTTTGTACGCCTGCGTTACACGCGAACGCCCCGATGGCGGGCCGAAAAACGGCTGGGGGCCGCACGAGAAAATTTCACTCGACGATTGCATCCGCGCGTATACCTCGGGTTCTGCTCACGCGCAGTTCGAGGAAGACAAGAAAGGCGAACTGAAACAGGGCGAGTACGCCGATTTCATCGTCCTTTCGAACGATCTCACCAAAGTTCCCCCCGCCCAGTTCACCAAAACGCGCGTCCTCCACACCGTCGTCGGCGGCCGCACGGTCTACTCAGCTGCGCAATAACGGTTTTGCTTCTTGCGGATTCTTCATGCCGCAAAATGAAAATTTCTTTAGCGACCGTTGGAGTAGTACTTCACATCAACGGTGTCGTACATGGTGGCGGTGGCGGCGTGAGTCTTTTCGTAGGCGGTGATGTCGGGCTCATGCTGCATGGTCGTGCCGATATCGTCTAAGCCCTTTAGTAAAACTTCTTTGCGTGACGGGGCAATTTCAAATTTGAAGATTAGGCCGTGTTTGTCGGCGATGGTCTGGTTCGGCAAATTGACGGTCAGCGAATAGCCTTCTTCTTTTTCGGTGCGCTTGAAGAGTTCTTCAATCTGATCTTCAGAGAGTGTTGCGGGCAGGATGCCGTTCTTGAAGCAATTGTTGTAGAAAATGTCCGCGTAACTCGGCGCGATGACGACACGAAAGCCGTAGTCCTTCACGCCCCACGGAGCGTGCTCGCGGCTAGAGCCGCAGCCGAAATTGGTGCGCGCCAGCAAAACCGAAGCGCCTTTGTAGCGCGGAAAATTTAGCACGAATTCCGGATTGGGTTTTTCGCCGGGGAGATAGCGCCAATCGTAAAAGAGGATGCGACCGAAGCCTTCGCGCGTGAGCGCCTTCAAAAATTGTTTCGGCACCATTTGATCCGTATCGACGTTGACGCGGTCGAGCGGCATCACCATGCCGGTGTGCGTTGAGAACGGTTGCATGCGATTCAGTCTCCCAAAACTTCAAATTTCTCAATTTCACCAAAAGCGGCCCAATACGCGGCGCCCTGGTCTCGCTTTCCATCCGAACGATTCGTGGAAATCAAAACGTAAGTAATGCCGCAACAAGGCTCGGGCTTGGCACAAACGGTCAGCTCATGCAGGAGAATTTCAAGCAATTCACCGTCCGCAAGCTCGACGCGCATTCGCCTGCCTACGTGCCCCTGCTCGAAACCGCGCGTGTCCACCGGCATGGTCCATCCAGCCTACTCGACGGAGGAAACGTCGTCGAGGGAACGGACGTCAACAAAATGGCCGGCAATCGCGGCGGCGGCGGCCATGACCGGGCTGACGAGATGCGTGCGGCTGTCTTTGCCCTGGCGGCCCTCGAAATTGCGATTGCTGGTGCTGGCGCTGCGCTCGTGCGGCGGCAGTACGTCGGCGTTCATGCCGATGCACATGCTGCAGCCGGCGTCGCGCCACTCGAAACCGGCCGCGGTGAAAATTTTATCGAGGCCTTCTTTTTCGGCCTGTGACTTGATGCCCCGCGAGCCGGGGACGATCAGCGCTTGCTTAATGTTCTTCGCTACGTGCTTGCCTTCGACAAAATGCGCGGCGGCGCGGAGATCATCGAGGCGCGAATTGGTGCACGAGCCGATGAACACGCGGTCCACGGGAATATCCACGATGGGTGTGCCGGCCTTGAGACCCATGTATTTGAGCGCGCTCTCCGTGGCTTTCTGATCGTTGAGATCCTTGAAGTCGTGCGGATCAGGTACACGCGCGGTCACGCTCGTCACCATGCCGGGATTCGTGCCCCAGGTGACCTGCGGAGCGATCTGCTCGGCGTGGAGCTCGACGGTCATGTCAAACTTCGCGCCGTCGTCGGTCTTCAGTTGCTTCCAGCGCTGGACGGCTTCCTGAAACGCTTTGCCACGCGGGACAAACGGCCGGCCTTCGAGGTAAGCAAAAGTGGTCTCATCCGGCGCGATCATGCCGGCGCGCGCGCCGCCTTCGATCGTCATGTTGCAGACGGTCATGCGTCCGTCCATGGAAAGGGAGCGCATGGCTTCGCCGCCGTATTCGGCGACGTGGCCGTTGCCGCCGGCGATGCCAGTCTTTCCGATAATGGCGAGAATCAAGTCCTTGGCGGTGACGCCCCGAGGGCGCTTGCCGTGGACGAGAATGTGCAGTGTCTTCGAGCGCGACTGAACAAGACATTGTGTTGCAAGGACGTGCTCGACTTCGCTGGTGCCGATGCCGAAAGCCAGCGTGCCGAACGCGCCGTGCGTGGAAGTGTGGCTATCGCCGCAGACAAGGGTCTGGCCGGGCTGAGTGATGCCGAGTTCCGGGCCAATGATGTGCACGATGCCTTGATTCTTGCTATTCATGTCGAAGAGGCGAACGCCGGACTCGCGGCAGTTTTTCTCGAGGGCGTCAAACTGGAGCTTGGCATCGTTATCGAGGATCGGCAGCGTGCGGTCTGTGGTGGAGACGGAATGGTCCATCACCGCGAACGTGAGATCGGGGCGGCGGACCTTGCGGCCTTCGTCGCGGAGACCGGCGAAAGCCTGGGGCGAAGTGCCTTCGTGTACGAGGTGGCGGTCAATGTAGATAATCGACGGCTGGCCGGGATCTTCGCGAACGACGTGAGAGTCCCAGATTTTCTGGTAGAGCGTCTTACGTGAATTGTCAGGTGTCATGGGGTTTCCATTCGGATTCTAGCACTCCTGCTACCGGGTGCAAACGGAAGGGCATCGAAAGAAAGCGACTGGTGACTCGTAGCTGGTCGCAGGTGACCCGCCACACGGATACGGCCAGAGATGAGGGTGGAACAAAGAGACGGAAGAAAGCCAAAGGCCCCAGGTGCGAAGCCGGCACCCGGGCGCTTGCACCCGCGCAAAAAGGAAATTCCGGCTTACTCTGCACGCCGAACGGCAAGAAGCGTCAAATCGTCGCTTTGCTTCAAACCCTCCCCAAAGATCAGCAGGTCCTGGAGACATTCAGAGATCAGCCCCGCAGATTCTATCCCTGTCTTCTGCGCCGCCAGGGTGCGGACTCGGTGGAGACCATACTCTGCACCTGCACGATTCCGTGCCTCCGTCAAACCGTCGGTATATAGGAACAGAGTGTCCCCGTGAGCCAGTGCGAGCCGATGAAGAGGGAAGCGGGCGTTACAGAACATCCCCAGAGGCACCCCCGTGGAATCCTTTGGCGTTGCTCCGTCACCATGGATGTGAAGCACGGGAAGGTGACCCGCGCTGACAAACTCCACCGAACCATCGTGGGCAGCTCGTCCCACGACGAGAGTCGCGAATTGCCCCGCCAGAGTGCTCTCGCAGAAAATGCGATTGGCGTCTTCCACCATGCGATCGAGCGGGAGACCGGCTTCGGCGAGGCTGCGGAACGTTGCATGAAGGTGGCTCATGAGCATCGACGCGGCAACACCCTTGCCGGAAACATCCCCGAGCATAAATAGCAGGCCGCCGTCTGTTTCGAAAAGATCGCAGTAATCGCCGCTGACCATGCCGGCAGGCTGATAGTGGTAGCGCACGTCCCAGCCAGCTGGTGCCAGGCCGGGCTTCGGCAAGAGAGCGCGCTGGATGCGTGCGGCCAGGGAAAGATCACTCTCCAAGGCACGCTGTTCGGCGCTCGTAAGATGGTCGAGACAGAACCGCACCAACGGATCGGCCAGCAGGCGCTCCGCTTCAATGGTGTCGTGGCACTCCTCGCAGAGCCCAAATGTTCCTTGATCGATGCGGCTCAGCGCGGTGTCCACTGCCGTCAGCAATTGAGAAAGAGAAGCATCGGCGGCTGGCGAGTGCAAAGCCTCGTGAAGTCGCTCGCGGCGTTGTTCCAGTTCGGTGCGCAAATACGTTTGTTCGGCAGTGGCCATACTACCTCCTGCCATAGGTTGCTGCTTTGCGGCTGAGCTTTCCATCCGATTTCCTCCTTTGAATCGAGGAACACGGGAATTCGCTTAACGGTGACGGTACCCGCGCTCCGCCTTCCATTCGCCCCTGGAGCGCGGAAGAGCAAGCGGCCTCGCCAGCCGTCACGGATTTTTGTTTGATGCTGCGGGCGTGAAAGACGGTGCAGGAATTTCTGTTCCAGCCGCGCGAAGCGAGCAGCGACTTAGAGATTGCAAGAGGAGCTGCCGATCAGGAAATCTCACTGCAGGGCGAGGCTGGCGTTGGTGCAACCGGAGCCGGTGGGGTCATAGTGGATCACGCCAGTCTGGTCCGTACAGTACATCAGCTGGCCCGTCGAGCCGACCGCCTGGGGTGTGCCGGTGATGATGAAGCTGAATGAAGGAACAGCGCCGTCACCTGTCAGCACGAATAGGTAACCGGACTTCGTGCCTTGGGCAAGGGTGTCGTCGATCAAGCAGGCCTGCGCCGAAGTGGCCGTCGCGCAAGGACTGGCGCCGCCCAAGTTGCTTAATTGCGCCGGGAAACCCATGTCGGGATACGTAATGGAGTAGGTGATTGCGGCGGTGTTGATCATGCGGAGCGAGGCGACTGCGGAGGCCTCATTGGCACGGAGGCGCGAACGAAGAAAGTTGGGAATTGCCATCGCAGAGATAATCAAAATGATCGACACGACGATAAGCAGCTCGATTAAAGAGAAGCCCTTCTGTTTTCGCATCAGTCCCCCTGAAGCTCGCATTCGGGACACGCGTCCTGGAGACGCAACGCCGCGGAAATCCCCCAGCGGCGGACAGGCCCTGCGGTCCGGATTGGAACCTGAACTTGCACCAAATACGAACCGTGAGGCTTGGTTCGCGACTCGCGACAGATTAAATTTTGAAGGGTAGGGCGTCAACCCTGTATTTTGCGGTTCGAAGGCCAGGCCGCGCAAACCTGTCCACTGTCCGAAAGGACGGAGCACCGATTACGGGCGCGGGTTTTTCCTCGATGCGCAGCCTTCTAAACCATTATTGTGGCAAAACTTACTCCAGGACGAAGCTCGCGTTGGTGCAACCCGAGCCGGTGGGATCATAGTGGATCACGCTCGTCTGATCCGTACAGAACATCCGCTGGCCCGAAGAGCCGATGGCCTGAGGCGTGCCCGTGATGATGTAGGAGACCGAAGGAACGGCGCCGTCACCTGTCAACACGAAGGAGTAGCCGGACTTGCTGCCCTGGGAAAGGCTGTCATCGATCAAGCAGGCCTGCGTAGAAGAGGCCGAACAAGGATTTGCGCCGCCAAGAGTAGTCAACTGCGCCGGGAAACCCATGTCGGGATAGTTGATGGAATAAGTAATTGCGGCGGTGTTGATCACGCGGAGGGAGGCGACAGCGGAAGCCTCATTGGCGCGGAGGCGGGACTTGAGAAAATTGGGCACCGCGATGGCCGCGATGATCAGGATAACAGCGACAACGAGGAGCAACTCAATCAAGGAGAATCCTCTGTGGCTCCGCATAAGTACCCCACAAGCCAGCGCTTCCGTCGGAGGGCGCGGTCCGAGAGAGGTTAGGCCGACACGGAATCTTTCGAGCGAAGATGAATCATCCCACGCGCGCGATTCTATTCCAATCAAGATGGCAGAGAAAGCAATATTTTTGTTGCACAGCTTGGGACATGGGGGCGGCCTTGAGGCGGACTCGACGCGGCGCGGCAGACTCCAGATGCAGTGGTTGGAGGGGGCGGAAAGGCATGATAGAAGTGGGCAGTGAAACGGAGGGAAGGATGGTGAAACAGGACAAGGTGAAGTGGGGAGTGCTGGGGGTGGCGTCGATTGCGACGAAGAAAGTGATCCCGGGGATGCAGAAGGGAGAATGGAGCGAAATCCAGGCGATTGCGTCGCGGGATTTAAAGAAGGCTAAGGACGCCGCGAGGAAGCTGGGAATACCGAAGGCGTACGGGTCGTATGAAGAGCTGTTGGCCGACACGGAGATTGAAGCGGTCTACAATCCCCTGCCGAATCACTTGCACGTGCCGTGGTCGATCAAAGCGGCGGAGGCCGAGAAACACGTGCTGTGCGAGAAGCCGCTGAGCCTGACTGTGGCGGAGGCAAGAACATTGCTCCCGGTGCGAGAGCGCTGCGGCGTGAAGATCGGCGAGGCCTTCATGGTGAAGACGCACCCGCAATGGCTGAGGACGCGCCAGCTGATTCACAAGGGCGTGATCGGGGAGTTGCGAGCGATCGTGGGAGCGTTCAGCTATTTCAACCGTGATCCTGAGAACGTGCGCAACAACGTAGAGTGGGGCGGGGGCGGCATGATGGACATTGGTTGCTACCCAATTACGACGTCCAGATTTATTTTTGGAGAGGAGCCGGCGCGTGTAGCCGGACTGATTGAGCGAGATCCAGATTTCAAGACGGACCGACTGGCGTCGGTGATTCTGGATTTTCCGTCAGGACAAGCGGTCTTCACGTGCGGCACGCAAATGGTGCCGTACCAACGAATGCAGTTCCTGGGGACAAAAGGACGAATCGAGATGGAAATTCCGTTTAATGCGCCGAACGACAGGCCTACGCGGGTTTTTATAGATGATGGACGCGATGTATTTGGCGGGGGGATTGGAACGGAGACGATTCCACTTTGCGATCAGTATACGGTGCAGGGGGATGCGTTTTCGCGGGCGATTCGAGAGGGAGGTGAGGTACCCGTGCCGCTGGAAGATGCGATTGCGAACATGGCGGTGATTGAAGCGGTCTTCCGCGCGGGGGAATCGGGGAGGTGGGAGAAACCGTAGGAGATTTCAACACAGAGAACACAGAGGGCGCAGAGAAGAGGGAAGAGAGGAAAAAGCAAAAAGTTTAAGGCAGAGACGAAGGAAAAAACGAAGATGGCGATACGGACAGTTTTGCAATTGGGGGACCCCGGGTTGCGCGAGGTGGCGAAGCGCGTAGAAAATCCGGCGGCGCAGGAAATTCTTGCGCTGGTGAACGATCTGGCGGATACGCTGGCGTATTGGCGAAACACGACCGGATACGGGCGCGGAATTGCGGCGCCGCAAATTGGCATGAATTTGCGAGTTATTTTTTTGCGGCTACCAGGCGAAGAGCCCTGGCCGCTCGTAAATCCCGTGATCACGGAGCGGAGCAAGGAAAAAATAGTAGTGTGGGATGCCTGCCTGAGTTTCTTGTCGATTTTCATGCAAGTGGAGCGTCACCGGGAGATCACCGTGGCCTATCAGGATTTGAGCGGGGCGGAGCGCGAAATTCACGCGGGAGAGGAACGGGACCTTTCGGAACTGCTGCAGCACGAGATCGATCATCTGAATGGGATTCTGGCGGTGGATCGCATTACGGACATCCGCACGATGTGTACGCGCGAAGAGTTTGAGAAGAGATATCGCGCAGCAAGCCCGTATTCCGTAGCGACGGCTGGAACAGACGCGTCGAAGGAGTGATGAAGACACGATGGAGCGCCGATCGCGCGATGGGCCTTGCTCGATGTGGATAAATTGAGCGCCGTGTATTACACAACGACTGAAAGCCCCGCCGGGAGATTGCTGCTCGCAGGCGATGTAAGAGCCCTGCGGCTGGTCCGTTTTGAGAGAAGCAAACATTCAGCGCCTCCAGGGGCGGACTGGAAGCTGGACAAAGAGCCGTTTGCCGAAGTTATCCGGCAATTGCAAGCGTACTTCTGCGGCGAATTGAAAGAGTTCGATCTGCCGCTGGCGATGGAAGGAACGGAATTTCAGCTTCGCGTATGGAATGCTCTGCGCGCCATCCCCTACGGAGAGACAGTTTCTTACGCGCAACTCGCTGAGCGCATCGGCAATCCCAAAGCGGTGCGCGCCGTAGGATTGGCGAACGGGAGCAATCCCATTCCCATCATCGTTCCATGCCACCGTGTCATCGGCAGCGATGGCAGCCTCACCGGTTTTGGCGGCGGCCTCTCGACGAAGAAGATGCTTCTCGAACTAGAAAACAAGCAGTTGAGTTTGTTATAGACGATTATCTGCCGAGCTAGAAAAGGCGCGGCCTTGCGGCGAAAACGCATCTAGAGTTCGCGCAAATCAGAAAAGAGGGAAGCAACCGCTTTCACGGGCGCGTGAAAGGCCAGAAGGAGCAGGGAAGCCAGAGCGTAAATGAGAAGCCGAGGTCTCATACTTCTAGAACACCGCGATGCACGAAATGTTGCGGTGAGCCGGATGAAAATCTAGCATTTGGAAAATGCGGTACCTCAGGTCAAGCGCGCAGAAATTCAGAGTTGGGCTTGGGGACAAACGCGAAAATCAAACGTCAAGTCCACGGTGCCTTCTTTCATGTTTCGGAGAACCACAACATCCTCGCGAGAAGCGTCGGCTGGGAGTAGCGATTTGTTTTCCTTGAAGAAAGTTTCCAATTTCTCGTGGTTGAAAATCCCGCCGGTTTCCCACTGGGATTGCAGAAGCTTTTCTTTGGCATGGTCCGGTCCCCAAACTTCGACCTTGCCAACCCGGAATTGTTTCTGCTGGTCGAGAATGATGATGAGCGAGATGGTGCCAGAATCCTCGTCGATTTCCGTCTGAGGCTCTGGATTAAAGTCGATGTATCCTCGGGCCCCGTACAACCTCCCGAGTGACTGAAGGCCTTCCCTGATCTTGGATACATCGAAAATCGCCCCATCCCGCAATGCAATCTGCTCGCGGAGAGTTTTAAAAGGAAAAGCAAGCGGGACCGGGTCCGAGGCGGAGCGAAATTGTATCGAGCGCAAATGGTAGCGGGGGCCTTGTTCGACGCGAAGAGTTAGTTCTACGTGTTGCGAGACCGCGTCACCCTTTTTAACTTGTCCTTCGGCTGTGACGTTAGCGCGAAAATATCCAGCTTCTCGTAATGCTCCTCGTGGTGCCGTTTCCTCAATTTCGCGGAGCAAAGCCTCACTAAAGGGGCCCGGGGCCGATTCACGCAGATGGACGGAGCTAATCACTTGCTGGCGGACGGTCGGTGGGAGAGAGTCACCACCGACAAGCGTGACAGAATCGATGAAAACGCGTGGCCTGGGGACCTCCTCGACGGATTCTTTGCAGTTTTGGCCCGTCAAATCACAGATTTCATCGGAAAGAGTTGGGTAGGGTAAACACCCCTTGAGACGGCGAGGTACTTGGCCAGCGAGCAGAGCGGGAAAAAGAAACGTCGAGGCGATCCCCAGGGTGACTAACTGCAGACTGCTCCTGGTTCCCATAGCCTGAAGTATAGGCAGCGATTCAGGGGGAGGCAAGGTCGCAACCGCAAACAAAATGGATACGGACTAGCCGCCAGCGATGGAGGGAACGAGGAGGACGCGATCACCTTCCTTGAGAGTGCAGGATTCGCCTCCGAGGAAGCGGATGTCTTCTTCGTTGAGATAGACGTTGAGGAATTGGCGGATTTGGCCCTGGTCGTCGCGGACGTGGCGCGAGAGAGCGGGATAGCGAGACGTAAGTTCATTCAGCGCGTCGGCGATCGTGGCTGCGCTACAGTCCACCTTTGGGGCGCCTTCGGTGAAGCGGCGGAAGGCTGTTGGAATTTCGATGGTCACGGGCATTTCTAATTCTCCTTATCCAAGTTAAATTTATGCCTTTGCGCTGGCCGCGGCGGTGCCGAGGTGCGCGTCGAGGTAGGCCTCGAAGGCGTCGAGGCGCGGGGCGATAGCCTCGGTGGCCGGGAATTCGGCCGCGATGGCGTCGGTGGTCTTCAGGCCGTTGCCGGTGATGCACACGACCGTGGTCTCGTCGGGCTTGATGCGATTTTGCGCGATGAGTTTTTGCGTGACGCCCGCTGTGACACCGCCTGCCGTTTCGGTGAAGATGCCTTCGGTTTCGGCGAGCAGCTTGATGGCGGCGACGATCTCGGGATCGGAGACGTCTTCGGCCCAGCCGCCGGACTCAAGAATCTGTTTCACCGCAAAAGGGCCGTCCGCAGGATTGCCGATGGCGAGCGAGCGCGCGATGGTATTGGGCTTCTGCGGCTCGAAGCGCGCGAGCTTGCGCTTCACCGCATCGGAGATGGGCGAACAGCCGGTAGCTTGCGCGCCGAAGAATTTTACCGGTTTCGGTTCGACCCAGCCGAGGGTGACCAGTTCGCGGAATGCTTTCGCGATCTTGGTTATGAGCGAGCCGCCGGCCATGGGAACGACCACGTTGTCGGGGAGCGTCCAGCCGAGTTGCTCGGCGATCTCGTAGCCGTGGGTTTTCGAGCCTTCGGAATAGTACGGACGCAGATTCACGTTGACGAGGCCCCACTGGAAGCGATCGGCAATTTGGGCGCAGAGGCGATTCACGTGATCGTAGTTGCCGTTGATGCGCACGATGCGCGCGCCGTAGACGGCCGTGTTCAGGACTTTGACGGGCTCGAGGTCGGCGGGAATGAAGACGCACGCGTCGAAACCCTGCTGCGCCGCTTGCGCGGCAACGGCGTTGGCGAGGTTGCCGGTCGAGGAGCAGCCGACGGTAGTGAAATGGAAGCGGCGCGCGGCGGAGAGAGCCGTGGCGACGACGCGGTCCTTGAAGGAGAGCGAAGGGAAGCACACGGCGTCATTTTTGAAATAGAGATTTTTCAGACCCCAGCGCGAGGCGAGCTTGCTCGAGGCGACCAGTGGCGTGCCGCCAACGGCGTTTGGGCCAGTGAAGTCTTCGGGAAGAGGGAGAAGCTCGGAATAGCGCCACATGTTGAAGTCGCGGCCGGCAAGATTTTCGCGGCGGGCGATTTTTTTCAGGGAATCGTAATCGTAGGCGACTTCGAGGGGAGAGAAGCAGTCTTCGCAGAACGAGCGGGGGATGTTGCCCCAGGTCTTGCCGCATTCTCGACATCGGAGTTCGTAAAGTACGGGTGTGGACATGGTCCAAGTCCCTCTGTGTTTTCAGTCTTCCGTATTCAGTTTTCAGTGTTCCGAGAAACCGCTGGTAGCGGCGAGCACGGAACAGCCAATTCACTGCACGGCGGCGAAGGCTCAATTGAGATCCTTCACTTCGCTCAGGATGACACCCTCTCAAAAGGATGACAGCCCTCTAAGCTCAGGATGACAGCCGTAGAGTACGTGAAATTCGATTAGGGCAGCAGGGAGGGGAGAAACGGAAAAACCCTCCGTGCCAAAGTGCTCGGAGGGTCTCAGAAAATCTTCTGGGAAACTCGAAAAGCTCTTTAGCAGTTTTTTACGTGGAGCAAGTTGCCCTAAATCGCCACGTGTCGCCGCAACCGCAGCTTTAATATTTATGCCTGAGTCGATTGCAGATGTCAAGCGTCCTGCAAAGCGACCCTGATGGCTTGCTCGACAGGCGAGTACGCGGCATCCGTGCGGTTGAGAAGAAAAGGCCCAGCCGGCAAAAGAGGTGGCTGTGCAAGAAAGCGCGGGCGGGAGCCGCGATGCAGCTGAGCTGCATGCACCAGAAAGGGATGGCACAAGTAGACGGTGCCTGCGTCCCCGGTCGCCAGTACCTCACGCCTCGCAGCGGTTTCAGCAAAACCCTCCGCGGCGACTAGATCTCTGGCCGATAAACCGCTGTCCCCCGCCGGAGCGAGAATCCTTGCGACATCGAGATGGGAACCGGCGCGAACGCGGGTTGGCGCATCACTTTCGCCGACATCGGAGAAAAGAAACAGCATCAGCAGGGCTCTTCCCTTCGAAAACACGTTGACGCGCCAGTTCAAATAATCATTGGTATCGCCGGTATCAGGCGGAAAACTACTATCCACGTGCCAGCCCGCGTCTCCTGGATCGTCAGGCGACGGAAATCGAATCGGGAACGTCCCGAGATCGCTTCGAGGCTGCCATCGGCCTGGACCAACAAGTTGATCGAATGCTTGGTGCAGGACTGGCGTATTGGCGGCCCTGGTAAACGGCTCTTGTCCATACATACCGAGGCGGATCACCGGTTTCATCCAGGTTGTTCGGTCGGCCTCATCGCAGCCCGTGTCCCGCCAGAGGATGGAACGGTTCTCGTCGGCAAGCTCACGCGGAAAAGCCCCCTGGATTTTCACGAACCCGTCATGGATGAACTGCCCGATCTGCGCATCACTCAGCACCGGTGCCGAACGAGAATCAGGCGTTAGGCGATGTCGGACAGCTTGTTCGTGGTCCACGGCGTGAACCCCACTCCATTCAGTATAGGGTATGGAAGAGGTACTTCCCGAGTAGTCGCTCGCCTAGGTAGTGGGTCCGTTTGATTCCAAACGGACCCACTACCGAAAAATACGTTCGGCCCAAACGGAGTCTGAGACTTCATCCATGCCGTAGGAGCGCAGCATGCTGCGCCCCTACATCCGAGGGGCTAGTTTTTCGCTACTTTTAAGTTGAGTTCTTTGGCTAACATTTCCGACATGGTCTGGCTCTGGGGGCCATTGAAATGCGTGGCGAGGTTCTGGGCCAGGAGCGGATCGGTTTTCGCTCCCGCAATGGCCTTCAACGTATGCTGGCGGTGTTCCTCTTGGGGGCCAGAGAGGGTGATCAACGCGGCGGCAAATTCCATCTGCGGGTCCTCGCCGTTTTGGGAACGGGCGCGCACGGCGAGCGCCTTTTTCACCAGAGCGTAGCCGTCGACACCTGCGGCTGGATTGGGATCCAAGCGCATGCCGTCAGTCATGTGCGGTAGTTTCTGTCCGATCCACTGCTTGTAAGTTTCGGCGAGATAGCCGACGTCGAACCAGGCCAGTGCGTCGGGGTGGCCGGAGGATTCCGCGGAAGTCGCGCGGGCATGCAACCGCGCCAGGAGTTCTTTCGCAGCGAGCGGGTCTTTGCGCGCGTAGAGGGTGGCGCGACGAAGCGTTTCCATTCGAACGAGGACGGGTGTTTCTGGCGCGAGAATGTCCAGCGTGTCTGCGACCAGGTTTTTCGTGTCGTAATTTTCGCCGCCGCTGAGGTTCCAGTCATAGCCGATCCAGGGCAAGGACTTGGCCTGGCCAATTTCAATGGTGTGACAAATGAGCGGCGGGCCGGCCTGCGCGATGCTTGCGAAACACAATACAGCCGCCACCAGAACGATGGCGAACCGCGGGGAACGAATCTGTTGGAGCGTCATGGATTTTAGTCTCCTTTCGAATCACTGCGACCTTCAGGAGACAAGACGCTTTAAGATACAAGGCTGTTAACAAAGAGCAGTAGGTTAGAGATACGTTGGCCCAGTTCAGGCCTGGGGAGAATCGAAATTATTCCGAGCTCTAGCTAGCAAAGGAATTGCCCAGCGAATTGCAACTACTAGAAAGCCGACGGCCAGAGCAAAATTGAACGGCCACCACGAGTAGTCCTTTCGGACTCGAACCAGGCGATCAAGGCCGATAATTGTCTCCACGCCAGCGGCAAACGAGAAAAACATCGCGCTGATGAGCATGGACCGTGACGAAGTTTTTCTGTTCGTTCGTTGCAGTGTCGTTTCGTTCGCGGGAACGGCCGTTGAATCTTGCGCCATGGCAGATCTCCTGTTCGGAGGAGGATAGCTTAAGACGCACTGGAAGAACATCTGGGAGTCGCTTTACCGGCGAATTCACCTGTCGGCCGCTCGCCGTTGCGACCAATCGCGTTCGTAAGTGCGCCACAAGTAGATCTCGCCGAAGCCGAGGGAGTTCCACCAGGAGTCGAGCATTGGCCTATCGAGACGCAGGATGCCTTCGCGAGTTACGCCTGCGGGGGGAGGTGCGAGAACGGCGAGGCGGTCATAGACACCGGGACGGTCCGCATCGCTGACGCGCGAGATCAAGTGCCAGATAGTGAGCGCATCATTCTTGCGCGCATCAGTCAGGAGGATGCCCAACAGGGCATTGCGTTCGGCTGGCGTGACGGGTTCAAAATCGAAGCGGGACAAAGCGTCGCGAAACGATTGAGAAGCATCTTCCATGTACGGTGTGCCCGGCCCGATCTTGGGGCGCGTCCTGCAAACAGCTCCCGCGGGGATGAAGGATTCGTGGCCGTTCAGCTTGAAGCCAACCCAGCCCATGGTGGTGCGCAGGAGGCCCGCGCCGGAATCGTCCACGTGCAGGGTGTAGACGCAGCCGAGATCCACGGCGACGGCGGAAGGCGTGTCCACGACAAATTCGCCCGGAGGCGCCCAGATGGTGGCGTGAATCGTGCCGCGTTCGAGAGAAAGCCGCTTCCGGCCGGGTCCATTTGTAACCAGGCGAAGGCGCGATCCGGTATCGACCTCGACGCGGCCCGTTTCATCCAGCGTAATGCTTGCCCGCGAGGAGCTATCGGTGACAAGCATTTGGCCAATTCCCAGCTTTGCTGGACCCGACTTCTCACTGATGGAATGCCATCCAACGCGCGGCGTGCCTTCCAAACGAGCGACGGCCCACGATGGCCCGGCATTTTCCGTGGGTTTTGGGCGCAGAACAAGAAACACTGCGGCCGCAAGCAGAACGACCGCCGCGACAGCCCCGAGTTGATACGACCACCCCAGGCTGAAAAAACTCCAGCGCTGTTTCGCCGGGCGGATGTCTGCAATCTTTTCGAACGAAGGCGCAGGCTGATTGTGGCGGTAACGGCCCAAAGCGGTTTCGAGTTTTTGGACTTCCGGGTCCGGCTCTCCGGAGCGGTCCCACAAATAATTATCCTTCATAGGTTGTTTCTTCTCACTCATATTGCGCTCAATCCTTGGCTACCCGCCGCCTCGTCCAGTTTTTCTCGCAAGAGCCGCATGCCACGAAAAAGATTGACGCGAACCGAACCATGCGTCAGCCCCGTGCGCTCCGCGATCTCGGGCCCCGTCATCCCCTCCACCAGCCTAAGGATGAGCGGTTCGCGGTAAGCCTCCGGAAGGGCTCGGACTACGGCCAAAATCACATCAGCCTCCTGCTCGGCAGCGTGGTTGGTCTTCTGGCTCTCGGCCTGATTCTCGGAAACGGGCTCGGTGACTTTCTCAACAGGAATCGCCCTGCGGAAGTAGTCATTCGCCCGGTTTCGGGTGATGGTGCCCAGCCACGCTCCAAAACGGGAAACATCGCGCAGCGCATGGAGCTGCCGTAGCGCCGAAAGGAAAACTTCCTGGACGAGGTCATCCACTTCGCGCGGGGGGACGCGAGCGAGAAGAATCCCATGGACCATGCGCGCATAACGGTCGTAGAGGCACCCGAACGCGGCGCGATCACCGTCGCGAGCGGCGCTGACGAGGGAGTCGTCCTCGCGCGGTTCGACGACAGGCCAGACAGTCACAGCCTGACGTTCCATGCTTGAGGTCCGAAAGTCAATGCTGTATCCCACGTCTAAACCATCGAGTGCCAGTGTCCGTTACGGGAGTAAGACGCCCGTGAGGAGGGAAGTGTTAACACAGACGCTTCCTGCATGTTTGCGATTGCATAGCTTAATTGTTGAATCGCAAGTGGTTACGCCAACCTTCAGCTGGGATTATTTCAGCGTTGACAACAAAATTAGGGTTTCCTGCGTCCAATGGAGTGGAGAACAAAAATCGGAAGGGAACCCCGGCCATTGGGACAGTTATCGCTTCGACCAGCCGCTCACCAGGCGCAACTCCAGGGAAGCTAGCGGTGTTATACTCTTGCCGCTGGGCCCCGACAGAATCCCCGACAGGATCGGGGCGGCGGGGCAAGCCGAAGAGCGGGCAATTGAGGCGAAGAAGGCTGCGGGACCTGGACTAGAGGAGCAACACACATGGGAGAGCAGGTAAGAGAAATGTTTAATTGGTCGCGACGCCGCAAGATACTCGCGGGGGTATTTGTCGCGTTTACGCTGGCGGTCGGCATTCTGATCGGGTCGGTTGTTTCCGGCCGCGTCTCAGCGATGAAGAGTCTCGGATTTTCGGGCACAACGGCTACGGCTCTGTCGGTGCCGGACCCGGTGCCGTCGTCTAGCTCCTTTGCGGGGATCGTCAATCGCGTGGAACCCGCGGTGGTGAACATCGCCACGACACAAGTGATGGAGCGCAAGCAGAGTTCGAAGAAGCGCCGCTCGCAGCCGTACGACCAGGAAGATCCAATGCAGGATTTCTTTGACCGCTTCTTCGATGGACGGCCGGACGGGCCGCCGCAGGCGGAGCGCAGCCTGGGTTCGGGCGTAATCGTGGACAAGCGCGGGTACATCCTGACGAACAATCACGTGGTCGAGCAAGCGACGAAAATCCAAGTGCAATTGAACGGGGACACGACCAGGTACACGGCCAAGCTCGTAGGTGTAGATGAGGATACGGACTTGGCAGTGATCAAGATTGATGCCAGCAAAGAACTGCCCATCGCGAAACTTGGGAATTCGGACGGCGTGCAGGTTGGCGACTGGGTCCTGGCTATCGGCAGCCCGTTCGGGCTGCAGGCCACGGTGACCGCGGGAATCATCAGCGCGAAAGACCGCGGCGGAATCGGGCATCAGTTCCAGAGATTTCTGCAAACCGATGCAGCGATCAACCCGGGGAATTCGGGTGGACCGCTGGTGGACTTGGCCGGCCAAGTGATCGGGATCAACACCGCGATCATTACCGGCAGCCGCGGGTATGAAGGCGTCGGTTTTGCGCTGCCCTCAACCACGGCTATCAACGTTTACGACCAGATCATCAAGCAGGGCCGCGTCACCCGCGGGTCCATCGGCGTCAGCTTCCAGGAAGAGCTGAGCACGAACGCAATCACCCTGAAATCGCTGGGCGCGCCTTACGGCGTGGTGATTGAAGCGGTCGAGCCGGGGAGTCCGGCGGAGAAGGCCGGCTTGAAGGGCGGCGACGTGATCACCAGCGTGAACGGTCAGCCGGTGAAGACCGGGAATGACCTAGTGAACCCCATTGCGCAAGCGCCCATTGGCAGCAAGGTGAAGCTGAACTACATTCGCGACCGCGCGCAGAAAGAAGCGACCGCAGAGGTCGGAGACCGCACGCGTGTGTTCCCGAATACGGCGGGCCGCTTGGGCGATCAACCGGGCGAAACAGCGCCGACGGAGTTCGGCCTGCACGTGGAAGAGCTGACGCCGGACCGCGCGCATCGTGTCGGAATGGAAGGGCAAAAAGGCGTGCTCGTGACGGAGATCGATCCAGCGTCGTTTGCCGATGATTTGGGATTCGCCCGCGGAGACGTGATTTCGACGATCAACGGCGAAGCGGTGAGTTCCGTTTCCGATTACCGCAAGGCCGTGTCAAAACTGAAGCATGGCGAGGACCTGGTATTCAAGGTTCTTCGCCGGCAGGACAGCGACCGGATCCTGACGCTTTATTTGTCGGGCAAAGTACCGGCCGACAATCAGCAATAGCAGTTTAGCGACAGCCAAAACAGACGCATATGCGAGTGCCAAAAGCGACCCACCTGGCCCTGATGCTGCTCGTGGCAGCAGGGTTCGGTGCGTGTGCAGCTTCGGCGCAAGCGCAGGGCGCGACACAAAAGAAATCCGCCTCTTCCAAATCTCGCAACTCTTCGCATCGGACGAAGTCATCGAAAAAATCGCAGCGCCGGGAGCGGGGGCAGAAAACCCCTACTCCCGACCGCATTTCCGAGATCCAACAGGCGCTCGCGAAAGACGGTTCGTACACTGGAAAACCGAACGGGAAATGGGACGATTCCACAATGGAGGCCACTAGAAAATTCCAGGAAGCGCATGGGCTGAATCCGACAGGAAAGCTCGATGCGAAAACGCTTCAGCAATTGGGGCTGGGCTCTCAAACCGCAGGTGTTGCGCCGCCCATGCCGCCAATCAGTTCCTCTTCTCTGCAGAAAACGACACCCTCTCAGACGGCCCGCCGCCAGAAGTAGTACGCAGTTCTTCGCGATTGCATTCCATCCAAAACTGAATTAGAAGTCAGACATTGCACGGCGTGTATGCGCAGATGAAGGGGTGAATGTTCCATGAAACCGATGAGGATTCTCTTGGCGGCCGTTCTCAGCGCGTCATGCGTGGGTGGGATTTACGCGCAGGAGAAGCCGGGCGCCAAAACAGTCAAGGCCGTACGTTTCGGCAAGCTCTGGGACGGCAAGGGGAAGCTTTGGACGAATGCCATTGTGATCGTGGAAGGTGAGCGCATTCGCAGTGTGACGACCGATGCATCGGCGATCCCGGCCGGCGCGGAAACGATCGACCTCTCGAAATACACGGGATTGCCGGGGCTGATCGATGTGCACACGCACATGACGATTTACACCGACGAAACTCCGGGCGAGCCGATGCTGAAGCAACTCACGAACAATCCTCCGGCGGTGGAAGTGTTTCTCGCGCGCAAAGGCGCCCTGCGCACGCTGGAAGCGGGCGTGACGACGGTGCGTGATCTCGGCGCCGATCAGTATATGGACATCGCGATGCGCGATTTGATCAACCGCGGAGAGATGATTGGACCGCGCATGTTCGTTGTCGGCTATGGGCTGAACATCTCCAACACGCCCTACAAGCCTGGAGTTAATCCGCCCGCAGGCGGAATCGCCGATGGCGTGCCGGAAGTCTTGCGCGCGGTGCGCCAACAGATCGCTGCGGGCGCGGATTTGATCAAGATGTATGCCTCGACTGGAACAGACGACGATGTAACGGGCTTTCAGACTTACAACTACGAAGAGATCAAGGCGGCCGTGGATGCCGCGCACAAGTTCGGCAAGAAAATCGCGATTCATTCCTACGGCCCCGATGGCGCGCGCGACGCCGTCGGCGCCGGGACGGATTCGTTGGAACACGCGACAGACATGGACGACGCGACCATCACGGAGATGGCCAAGCGCGGCACATTTTATGTGCCCACGATCGATCACAACCGCTATTACCTGGACAACTGGCAGAAGATTGGCTATGCGAACGGTTTTCAGGAGAAGACCAAGGCGTTCATTGAACGCAATCTGGAGACGGCGCGAAAAGCGCACAAAGCCGGAGTGAAATTTGCCATGGGCTCGGACGCAATCTACACGATGTTCGGCCAAAACACACGTGAACTCGGGTGGTTTGTGAAAGCAGGAATGACCCCGGGGCAAGCGTTGCGGACGGCCACCACCAATGCTGCGGAACTATTGGGCAAAGATAAGGAACTCGGTGCCGTCGCTCCGGGTTATTTTGGCGACTTGGTGGCGGTAGAAGGCGATCCACTGGCGGACATCAACGTAGCTATCAACAATGTGCGTTGGGTGATGAAAGCTGGCGGCGTGGTCACTGATAAAACCAAAGATCGAGGGCACTAAGCATCCTTCACCGTTCCGGAATCTCAACCTCGCAGTAAGTGCCGAGCTTTGCACCGTTTACCGCGGCTACGACGCTGTCCACATGATGACGCAACACGGGCCATTGCGGATTTCCAAGGACGACGATCGCAATCTTGTATTTCCTTAAATTCTGCTGGTTACGGATGTTTTTGTCGGGAGTGACCAACACTTCGAACCCGGCTTCCTCAGCGGCCTTTAGCAAATCGCCGTTCTTGAGCTTGTCCCAACCTCGCTGCCACGCTGTTTCAACTATATGCCCCTTAAGGAAGGGACGGATGGGGACCGGAGTACTCTGGTCGAAAAGAACCAGCATCAGCGGGTAACAGGCGATGAGGGAGTCACGTCAAGGCTGCGGGCGGCAAATTCGATGACGGCTTCGACTTGTTCGCGGTCCAGACCTTCGAACCATTCCATAATCTCGTCAATGTTGGCGCCGGCTTTCAGATTTTCAAAGATGACAGTGACGGGCATGCGCGTGCCCTTAAGCACCCAGGCGCCGCTTACCTTTCCCGGGATGCTTTCCACCGCAGTGCATTGTGACCAATCCAGCGCTGCCACGGAAGGATTCTCCTTTCAATCATTCTATACCTTTTGGCGGGTCGGTGCGGATATCCGTGTGCTCTGAGAAGGAATGCCGCGAGGCTTTTGAAAGAGAACGCCAAGGATTACATTGAGAGCTATCGAGAGCGCGTCCAAATGGCAGCAAGGAATTGTTCGCCAGCACGAGCTGTCGGCCTTAGCATACATTCGTAAGGGTTGGCCGTCCGTGGTTCGGGTACGGGTTGAGATTTCTATGAAAGCTTCAGGTTTCACCGCAACCATAAAGACTCGAGGTATCAACCCTTTCATCCTCGTTAGCGCTCGGAGGGCGAGTGCCATCAAGCCGGGCTGGCGTAAGCCGCTTCCGGTATTGGTGCGTATCAATGGCAAGCCCGCAGACGCGTGGCGCATCAACATGATGCCGGTAGGAGACGGGAGCTTCTATCTATATCTGCACGGCGATCTTCGAAAAGCATCAGGTGCGGCCGTAGGTGATCGTGTCCGCTTGGAGATAGGTTTCGACGCAACAATATCGAAACGGTCCTCAGCACGCCATGCCCACGTGGTTCAAGCAGGCCCTTAGCGGAAATCCGCAAGCCAAGAAGAACTGGATGGCACTAATCCCCAGTCGTAAGAAGGAAATGCTCCGCTACTTCTCACGCCTCAATTCGCCGGCCGCTCGTGCCCGGAACCTTGCGAGAGCCCTTCACGTGCTCTCAGGCGAAGCCGGCCGATTCATGGCTCGCGAGTGGAAGAACGGATCGTAAGCGCACCAGATGGGTGCTTGAACAGCCACGCCCAGGCCAGTGACGGGCTGTTCTCGCCGTACAAATGGAAAAACCACAATCAAGGCTTCAGACGCAAAACAACAACAAACTCACGATTATCGTGTAGCGACGGGTTTGAAAATAAGACCGATGACTATTCCGATGATAGTCCACTGGACGAAGTAAGCCACAGCCTGTCCCAGAGCGAGTTTCAGCCCGATGTTCAGGTTCACGTAGTTGTGCAGCACAAATGCGCAAACCACGAAAATGCCAATGAGAACGCCGAAGCGCGCACCTTCCGTAGTGCCCGATCCGCCCTGAGGTATCATTGCGAAAATTACGGCGGCAACCAGGATCGCCATGAAGGTTGCGACCAATCCAACTGGCATAACCTTCATCATTTCTTCCTTAGGTCGGAATACGGCCGGGTACTTGTGGCCTTCCTTGATAAGACCTGGCGCCAGCCAAAACACCAAGAAACCAAAGGCAAAAGACGCGACCGTGCCACCAAGCGCCGCCAGCGCGAGACTCAAATAGTTCATTTGCACTCCTTTACAAATTGCGGATCAAAATCACCGCCGGTTCGGCAGGACTGCTTCGCCCAAACAAGGATAGTTTTGGTAGAGCGAGATATGATAACTCTGGTAGGGCGAGATATGGAGACTCCTCTTTACATTAGATTTCGCCTATTGCCTATACCTTTTCGCGGGTCAGTGCGGATATCCGTGTGCTCTGAACAACGTGAAATGGGTCATGAAGGGCGGGGCGGTGGTGGCGGACAAGACCAAGGGACAAGTTCGCTAGGGAAAGACCGAACCGCAGGAGGACCCACCCTTCGAAAAACCAAACGCCAAAGGGGGTGCCACCCGCCCGACTCGGGCTGAACAAGCCCAATGGCTACCTTCTCGGCTCATACCGCATCGCTACCGCCCCCGAGCCGAACTCCAGCCGGCTCACGAGCCTCAAGTCGACACGCTTCGATAGCCCCGCGAACAACGTCGGCCCGTGGCCCGCTAGCCTGGGCTGCACCACGAACTCGTACTCATCGATCAATCCCAGCTCCGCCAACGCCAGCGGGAGCTTCACGCCTCCCGTCAACATTCCCTTACCCGGCTCCCGCTTGAGCTGCTGAACGGCCTTCCCTAGATCCCCGCGCACGAGCTCCGCGTTCCAATCGACCCGCTCCAGGGTGCTCGACACCACGTACTTCTTTGCCGCGTCGATCGTCCGGGCGAACGGTTCCATCCAATCAGGCCTCGCTCCCGTCCGCGCCGGCGGCCGAAACGCTGCCTCCATCATTTCGTAAGTCACCCGGCCAAGGAGGAGGGCATCGGCCTGCTCGAGGTTCTCGGTCCCGTGACGATGCAAGTCTTCGTCCGGGGAAATTGCACGATGATCGCAGCACCCGTCCAATGTGACGTTGATGGAATACCGAAGGGGTCGCATTTACGCAAGAGTACCGCCGACGGGGTAGGCTAGCAAGGTTAGCCCGCTTTAGGGCTAGGAGCCACTCACGTAACGCATAGGGAGGGGGACAGACGGGAAGTTTCCCTTTCTCTGAAGTGTCCAGTCATTATGAGCCAAGCGAGGCTTGCGAAACAAATATCAGAAAACGTCCCGTCTGTCCGCAAGTTCCCCCAAGTTCTGTCCCCAAGTTCCACCAATCAGCCTGGCCTTGGTCTTCGGCGACGTTTCCTCAACCATTGCGGCTGTATTCATAGCGCTTCCTTCTCCCGTGTGGGGCTGAACTCCAACAGGTCACCTGGCTGGCACCGCAGTGCCTCGCAAATGGCCTCGAGCGTGGAGAATCGGACGGCGCGCGCCTTTCCGGTTTTCAGGATCGACAGGTTGGCGAGCGTGATTCCGATTCTCTCGGACAGCTCCGTGAGCGTCATTCGACGCTCGTGAAGCATCTCGTCCACGTTGACGATGATCGGCATGGTTAGACCGTGCCTTCGAGATCTTCGCGCATGCGCGCGCCCTGCTCGAAGACCCGCGCCAACACGAAGAGCAGCAGCACCGTGAGCCAACGCGTCAGGGAGAAGCCTGAGCTGATGTTGAGGGGCTCGGCGGCCGTCGATACGCCCTCAACAATAGCTCCGACGGTGAAATGCATCATCTCAAGGCCGAGGATCGCCCAGGCGATCGTCTTCAGGCGGACGGCATTCGCCATAACGAAGGGGTTCCCGACTTTGACCGTCTCCACGATAGCCAGTAGCCGCGTCAGAACAAGGTGTGTTACCGGAACCGAGCAAATGCCGATGACCATGATCAGGCGCATGCCCACGAACAGCATGGAATTGCCGGGTGCAGGCCGCGCGCCAAGTGCTCTCATCACCCACGATTCGGCAATCAGGCTGGCTATCAGTAACGCCAGGATGAGGGCACCCATGAGCAGGTTCAGCTTGGTTAGTACGCGGAGGACTCTCCGCGACAGCGTCAGTGTGTCAGGGTACGATTTGGTCATGAGACCGTCTCCTTGGCTTTTTAGGAAGAGCCGAATTGGACTTATTGATGAACGATAAACTATATATTGTTGTTCGGCAAGTTGTATATTGATAGTCGATATGTTTGAAGCCAATCGGGGCGACGGGTGGGGCGTGGGGCTGCCCCTCGCTAACCACCCTGGACCTGAGCCACAAGCCACGACTCAGGACGGTGGAAAGCTCGGCAATTGTAAGCTGATCCCCCAGGAT
>WNFS01000135.1_pt1 | contig 68183 bp, 57 predicted proteins | sample 5400141 | NCBI WGS metagenome assembly WNFS01 (sample SAMN13153358, study PRJNA577476) | soil metagenome | isolation source: 60 cm saprolite under Madrone tree | place: USA:California | collected 2016-06-14 | reverse complement strand
TAGTCGAGAGCGCCCAGCCCGAGAGCCGCCGTGGCCAGATGGACGTCCGCGGGCGCCGCGGTAGCGAGCAACGCCACTTGCACGTTCGCCTGGCGGATGCGCTTGATCACCTCGAGCTCACCGGCCTCACCGACCCGGACCCCGACCACCGCCGCCTCCGGCCGCTCACTTTCGAGCTCGGCGAGGGCCTCGTCGAGGGTGTGGGCGCGGACGACCGCCAACCGCTTCCGGGTGAGATAGTCGCCGAGCACTTCGACGCTGACGGGGTCGTCGTCGACGATGAGAACCGTCCCGCGCGTGTCTGCCATGTTCCCGGTCGTGGCGCCCGCGGCGGCGCTAGACCGCCCCCCAGCGCTCGATCAGGCCCGGCACGCGGGCCAGAGCCTCGTCGAGGCGCGAGGCGTCGGGGCCGCCCCCTTGAGCCAGATCCGGGCGGCCGCCACCTTTGCCGCCCACGAGGGGCGCCGTCTCCTGCACGAGCTTGCCGGCCTGGATGCGCTTGGTCAGGTCCTTGGAGACGGAGGCAATCAGGGTGACCTTCCCGTCCATCGCGGATCCGAGGACGATCACGCCCGAGCTCATGCGCTCGCGCAGCGTGTCCATCACCGAGCGCAGCCCCTCGGCGTCGAGGCCATCGAGCCGCGCGGACAGTACGGACACCCCGCCCACCACCTTCGCGGAAGCGGCCAGCTCCTGGGCGCGACCTTTCGCCACGCGTGCCTCGAGCTCGCGGAGCTGCTTCTCGAGCTGCTTCTGCTCGTCGAGGAGCTTCTGCAGGCGCTGCGGCAGCTCGAGGGGCGGAATCTTGAGTAGACCGGCCGACTCGCGGAGGGCCGCCTCCTCCTGACCCACGTGGCGGAGCGCGGCTTCACCCGTGACCGCCTCGATGCGACGCACCCCCGCGGCCACCGCACCCTCGGCCACGACCTTGAAGAGGCCGATCTGGCCGGTGGCCTCGAGATGGGTGCCCCCGCACAGCTCGGTGGAGAAATCCCCGATGCGGATGACGCGGACGCGATCGCCGTACTTCTCGCCGAAGAGGGCCATGGCCCCGCTCTGGAGAGCGGCGTTGAGATCCATCTCCGCGGGCGTGACGACGATATTCGCCTGGACATGCTCGTTGACGAGGTCCTCGACCTTCGCCACCTCGCTGTCCTTCACGGAAGCGCCGTGGGAGAAGTCGAAGCGAAGGTGATCCGGGGCAACCAGGGAGCCGGCCTGGGCCACGTGGGTGCCGAGAATCCTCCGGAGCGCGGCGTGGAGCAGGTGCGTGCCCGTATGGTGGAGCTTGAGACCCTGGCGCCGGCGCGACTCGACGGAGACCGCCACTTCCTGGTTTTCGCGCAAGTGGCCCTGGATCACGCGCACGCGGTGGACGATCAAGTGGCCGCCGCGATAGTACGTGTCCTCGATCGTCCCCTGCCCGTCGCGCCCGGTGATGGCGCCCGTGTCCCCCATCTGTCCACCCGACTCCGCATAGGCGGGAGTGCGATCGAGTATGACCTCCACCGTCTGGCCCTGGCTCGCCTCGGTGAGCCGGCGTCCCCCGGCCACGAGGGCGAGGATCCGCGCGGGTGTCGCCATCTCGGTATAGCCGAGGAACTCGGGCCTGGGCAGCTGCGCGGAGAGCTGGCGATAGATCTCCACCGATCCCTCACCGTCGGTCGCGCCGCCGAACGACGCGCCCGCTCTCGCGCGCGCGCGCTGCGCTTCCATCTCGGCGTCGTACTTCTCCATGGCCTCCTTCGGAACCGTCCAGCCCTTCTCCTCGAACACCTCCGTAGCGAGGTCGGTCGGAAATCCGTGCGTGTCGTAGAGCGTGAACAGAAACTGACCGTCGACAACTTTCGAAGTCGGGGCTGGACCGACGGCTCCCCTCGCCTCCGACGCCGCCCGAACAGGGTCGCGGGCAGGCGCATCGACCTGAACGCTGCGTCCGTGCGTCCGAATGTACTCGTCGATCTTGGCCATGCCGAGGTCGAGCGTCGCCGCGAAACGCTCCTCCTCCTGCTGGACGGCGGCAGCCACGCGCCCCTGCGCCTCCACGATCTCGGGATAGGCGGTGCCCAGGATCTCCACCACCGTCTTCGTGACGTCCCAGAGAAAGGGCTCCACGAGGCCGACCATGCGACCGTGGCGCATGGCCCGGCGCATGATCCGGCGCAGGACGTAGCCCCGCCACTCATTCGACGGCATCACGCCGTCGGTGATGAGGAACGTGGCGGCCCGCGCGTGATCAGCGATGACCCGCATGGAGACGTCGTGCTCGGCGTCCGCCCCGTACCGCTTGCCGGCGAGGCGCTCGACGTGGCTGATGAGCGGACGGAGGAGATCCGTATCGTAGTTGGAGCTCTTCCCCTGAATCACCGCCGCGATGCGCTCGAGCCCCATGCCCGTGTCGATGGAGGGCCTGGGCAGCGGCGTCATCTTCCCGGAGGCGTCACGGTTGTACTGCATGAAGACGAGGTTCCAGATCTCGAGCCAGCGGTCGCACTCGCAGGCGGGGCCGAGACACTTCCGGCCCGCCTGCTCCTCCGCGCAGGGGATATGGTCGCCCTGGTGGAAGTGCACCTCCGAGCAGGGCCCGCAGGGGCCGGTGTCGCCCATGGACCAGAAATTGTCCTCCTCGCCCAGGCGCAGGATCCGGTCGTCGCTCAGGCCCGCGTGCTTCTTCCACAGCTCGAAGGCCTCATCGTCGTCGGTGAAGACGGTCGCCTTGAGCCGGTCCTTGGGCAGTCCCAGCTCCCCCGTGAGGAGCTCCCAGCAGAACTCGATCGCTTCGTCCTTGAAGTAGTCGCCGAAGGAAAAGTTGCCCAGCATCTCGAAGAAGGTGTGGTGACGGGCGGTGCGCCCCACGTTCTCGAGATCATTGTGCTTGCCCCCCGCCCGCACGCACTTCTGGGCGGTGGCCGCGCGCTTGTAGTCGCGCTGCTCCTCGCCGAGGAAGACGCTCTTGAACTGCACCATCCCCGCATTGGTGAAGAGGAGGGTTGGGTCTTGGGCGGGCACGAGGGGCGACGAGCGCACCACGGTATGCCCGCGGCGCGTGAAGTAGTCGAGAAACTTCTGGCGGAGCTCGGATCCGGTCATGGCCATATGGCCATTATACCGGGGGTCATTGAGTCTCGTCGGCCCCGTCGGGGCGCGCCCCCGTGAGGGCGGCCACTGTGCGCATCACCTGGGGCGGCGGGTAGAGAAGCGCGCGAAGGAAACATCGTCCACGTAACCGCGCGTGGTCAGCTCCGTCACTACCGAACGCGCGACTTCATCAGGGGCGCCCCGACGCTTCAGTCGAGAGATCAGCTCGCGGGCGCTCCAGGCTTTGCGTGCCAAAAGCTCGAAGGCCGCCAGCTTGGCGGCCTTCGCATCCAGCTCCCGCCTTTCCCGGGGGCCGCGCGCCGTGCGGCGGCCCCGCGGCGGCACGGTCTCAGGCCCGCTTGGCGACGCCCGGAGGCTTGGCCATGGCCGATGGCTTGCCCAAGACGCTCGGCTTGCCCGCGGTCTGCTCGGCCACGAAACCGCCGCTACTCGAGTCCCAGGTCATCTCACCCGTGGAGAAAATACCCTTGACCTTGAGATCGAAGTCGTCGGGGTTGGTCGCCGCGTCGCGCGCGGTCTCGTAGGTCACGAGCTCCTCGCGGTACAAGCCGAGCAACGACTGGTCGAAGGTCTGCATGCCGTACTGCGCCTGGCCCGCGGCGATGACCGTGGGGATCTGGGGCGTCTTGGCCCTCTCGCGAATGGACTCGCGCACGAGCCCGGTCATGATCATCACCTCGACCGCAGGCACGCGCCCCTTGCCGTCGGCGCGGACGACCAGGCGCTGGGACACCACGCCCTGGATGACCGCGGAGAGCTGGGCGCGGATCTGATCCTCCTGGTGAGGCGGGAAGATCGAGATGATGCGGTTGATGGTCTCGGTCGCGTTCAGGGTGTGGAGGGTCGAGAGCACGAGATGGCCCGTCTCCGCTGCGTTGATCGCCACCTCCATGGTCTCGGCGTCGCGCATCTCACCGACCAGGATGATGTCCGGGTCCTGGCGAAGGGCGGCGCGCAGGGCCTGGGCGAAGCTGGTCGAGTCCTGGCCGATCTCGCGCTGGCTGATGACGCACTTCTTGTCTTCATGGACGAACTCGACCGGATCCTCGATGGTGACGATATGGTCGTTGCGGGTCCGGTTCATGTAGTCGAGCATGGCGGCGAGCGTGGTGGACTTGCCGGAGCCGGTGATGCCCGTGACGAGGATGAGGCCGCGCCGCTCCTGGCAGAGCCGCTCCAGCACCTTGGGCAGATGCAGGTCCTCGAAAGCCGGGATGTGCTCGGGAATGTGGCGAAGCACGGCGCGCACATCGCCCTGGCACAGGAACAGGTTGATACGAAAGCGCCCGATGCCGGGCGCGGTGTGGCCGAGGTCCATCTCCTCGCCTTCCATGAGACCGTTGTAGCGGAGCTCCCCCAGCATGTTCATGGCCGTCTTGCGCATGAAGTCGCGCGTGATCGGCGGCAGGTCGTCCTGCGTCTCGAGATGGCCGTGCACGCGCAGGATGGGGCGCGAGCCGGATTTGAGGTGCAGGTCGGAGGCGCTGCGCTTCACGCACTCGGTGAGAAGCTGAAGAAGGTCCACTCGTGGCTCCTACTTGGCGGCCTTCTGAGGCTCCGCCGGCACGGGGGCAGCGCCGGACGGCTTGAGGCCGAGCGCCGCGCGCACTCTGGTTTCGAGGTCCGCGAGGACCTTGGGATTGTCCTTGAGGTACTTCTTGGCATTCTCACGGCCTTGCCCGATGCGCTCCGTCTTGTAGGTGTGCCAGGTGCCAGACTTCTCCACCAGGTTCTGCTCGACGGCCGCATCGAGGACCGAGCCTTCCTTCGAGATGCCCTCGCCGTAGATCACGTCGAACTCGGCCTCGCGGAAGGGCGGCGAGAGCTTGTTCTTCACCACCTTGACTTTGGTATGCGACCCGATGGCCTCGGTGCCGTTCTTGATCGTCTCCTGCCGGCGAATGTCGAGGCGAATGGTCGAGTAGAACTTCAGCGCGCGACCGCCCGTGGTGGTCTCGGGCGACCCAAACATGACGCCGATCTTCTCGCGGATCTGGTTGATGAAGATGACCGCACCGCCGGAGCGGGAGATGGCGGCCGTCAGCTTCCGGAGGGCCTGCGACATGAGCCGGGCCTGCAGGCCCGGCAGAGAGTCGCCCATATCGCCGTCGAGCTCCGCGCGGGGCACGAGCGCTGCCACGGAATCGATGACGATGACGTCCACGGCATTCGAGCGCACGAGGGTCTCGGCGATTTCGAGGGCCTGCTCGCCCGTGTCGGGCTGGGAGATGAGCAGCTCGTCCGTGTTGACGCCGAGGTTCTTGGCGTAGATCGGGTCGAGGGCGTGCTCGGCATCGATGAAGGCGGCGGTGCCGCCCATGTGCTGGGCTTCCGCGATGACGTGGAGCGCCAGCGTCGTCTTGCCCGAGGACTCCGGGCCATAGATCTCGGTCACGCGACCGCGCGGGATGCCGCCGATGCCGAGGGCGACGTCGAGGGACAGCGCGCCCGTCGGGATGGTGGCAATCTCATCCATCACGCCGCCCTGGCCGAGGCGCATGATGGCGCCCTTGCCGAACTGCCGGTCTATGGACGCAATGGCGAGGTCAAGGGCCTGCCGTCGATCGCTCTTTGCTACTTCAGCCATGGATTCTCCTCCGAGGCGCGAAAACGCCCGATTCGACAAGCAGTTTCATCATTGTAGAAGGGCCCGAGCCCCAAAGTCAAACAACGCGTCCACGAGGTCACATCCTGACGCGCCCTCGCAGCATGTCAATGTCCAAGAAGGGATACGCGACACGCCGGCCGGCGGCGTCACTCCGAGGCCAGAGGCACGGAGGCAATGGCGGTATAGCGGGCGCCCGAGGGACGAAGATCGCTGCGCATGAGCTCGATCGAGGTGACGTGCGTGCTGCCGAAGGTGGTCGCGCCTCCCCGGATCAAGCCGGAGCGTATTTCCGCCATGCCTTCACGTCGCCAGCGCTTCTGGACGGGGACGCGACCGATGGTGACATGCGCCTGCCAGGGCCGAGGCTCGGCCGGAGTGCCGCGCCGCTCGAGGGCCTCGCTCACGCGGGCCTGGAGCTCCCTCACTTCCGGCGCACCGGCGGCGACGCCGATCCAGATGGAGCGGGGGTGCTCGAGGCCGGGAAACGCTCCCAGGCCTCTGAGCCCCATGGTGAAGCCGGACACGCCTTCGGCCGCTTCCTGGAGAGCCAGCATCACCTCGCACAGCTGTTCCTCCGTCTGGTCGCCGAGGAAACGGAGGGTGAGGTGCAGATTGCCGGGCGGCGTCCACGTGACGGCCTTGGAGAGCGGGCGCAGGCGATTGATCTGCGCCGACACGGCCTTCCTGGACTGGTCGCCGAGGGACAGGGCGACGAAGGCGCGCGGCATCAGCCCTCGAGCCGGCGGCGCAGCATGTCGAGCGCCGTCTGGGACGATTGCCACTTGATGGCCACCCGATCACCATCGAAGCGGCAGCGGCGCACGTCGATACCTTCCGGGGTCGCGCAGCCGATATACACGGTGCCTACCGGCTTCTCCGCGCTGCCCCCGTCGGGGCCGGCGATGCCCGTCACCGCCAGGCCGCAGGGCGAGCTCGAGATGCGGCAGACGCCTTCGGTCATGGCGCGGGCCACCGGCTCGCTCACCGCGCCGTGAGCGCGCAGGAGAGGCTCGGGCACGCCGAGGAGCTCTTCCTTGGCGCGATTCGAGTAGACGATGACGCCACGCTCGATATAGCGCGAGGACCCCGCGATATTGGTCAGCCGGTTGCCGAGGAGCCCGCCCGTGCACGACTCGGCCACGGAGACCGTCCATCCACGCCGGAGGAGGAGCCGCCCTACCACCGCTTCGAGAAGCTCGTCGTCCTGCCCGTAGCAGTCCGCGCCGAGGGCGCCGCGCACGTCGGCTTCGACAGGCTGGAGGGCGGCCGCCGCGAGCGCCCGCGTGGCCCCGCGCGCGAGGAGCCGGACGTGGATGTCGGCACCGACGGGCGCACAGGAGACGGTGACATCACCCTCCTTCCCGAGCCACGCGCCGAGCCGGTCCTCGGCGTCGGCGGCCGAGAGTCCGGTGGTCAAGAGCACGCGCAGCACCCGCCCTTCCCCGCTCGCCAGACCGGGCAACGATTTGAGAACCTCACCCGTCAGCTTGGCCAGGTCCGGAGCGTCCACGGGAAGCACCACGAGCGAGCTGTGCTTTCCCGCCAGCGTCCAGCCGTGGGAGGCTTCGGGCGCCGCGGCGAGAAGCTCGGCTCCGCGCGGCAGGAGGGCGAGCCGGTCGAGCCGCCGCGGCATGGCCAGGCCGCGCTGGGAGAACGAGGCTTCGATCAAGGCCAGGCGCCGCTCATTGAGGACGAGCCGGGCGCCGGTGAGGCGACCGACGACGCGCGGCACCAGCTCACCCTCCGATCCGCCAGGCTTGGACAGCACGACGGTCAGCCCTCGGGTCCCGAGCGCTCCGCGCAGCGCCGCCTCGAGGGCCGCCTCGCTCGGATCCACGACTTGACGCGAGACCACGAGCACCCCTTCGGCGGCGAGGGCGCGCGCCACGTCGCGGCCGGCCCGGTCGTCGGCGCCGGCATCGACCACGGTCAGGACGTGGGCGGCAGTCACCGCGGCACTCCGAAGAGCAGCCGCGCGCCCATGATCAGCACGAGCGCGTACACCCCCGCGATGAGATCGTCCACCATGACCCCGGCGCCGCCGTGCAGGGACTGGGACTCGCGAGCGGGAAAGGGCTTCCAGATATCGAAGAGCCGGAAGAGAAAGAAGGCGCAGATGAGGACGGGAATGCTCCGGGGCACCAGGGCCACTGACACCATCATGCCCGCCACCTCGTCGATGACGATGAGGCCGGGATCCTTGCGCCCGAGCAGGAGCTCCACGTGATGCGAGGCCCACACGCCCACCACCACCACGCCCACGAGCGTGGCGAAGAAGCCGAGGCGGGAGAACGGAATGAGCCAGAGCCCCACCGCGGCCACGGCGCTCCCCGCGGTTCCCGGGGCAACGGGGAAGTAGCCGGCACCCCCGCCGCTGGCGATTGCGAAGGCGAGGCGGTCCGCGGCGCGGATCGCCTATTCCCCCACGAGCTCGTAACCGTCCACTTCGACGATGCGGACGTCGGCGAAGCGTCCCGGCGTGAGCTTGCGATTGCGGAGGTAGACCACGCCGTCGATTTCCGGCGCCTGTCCCGCCGTGCGCCCCTCGAACGGGAAGGCGGGATCTTCGCTGGGGCCGTCCACGAGCACGGTCTGGGGCGTGCCGAAGAGCGCCTTCTGCCGCGGCCACACGAGACGATCTTGAAGCTCCTGCACGTGCTGCGCGCGCTCTGCCATCACCTCCGCGGGCACCTGGTCCGGCATGGTGGCGGCGGGCGTGCCTTCTTCCACGGAGTAGGTGAACACGCCCAAGCGGTCGAAGGCGGCGTCCTCGACGAAGGCGAGGAGATTGTCGAAGGCGGCCTCCGTCTCGCCGGGGAAGCCCACGAGCACCGTGGTGCGAATGGTAAGCCCCGGGATGGCGCCGCGGAACTGCGCGACGATGTCCTTCATGCGGCGCGCCGTCACCGCGCGACGCATGGCGCGCAGGATCCCGTCGTCGCCGTGCTGCACCGGCATGTCGAGGTAGGGCACGACGCGGGCGCGCGCCCACTTGTCGACGAGCCGATCGTTCACGTGGGCCGGATGGAGATACATGGGCCGGATCCACGGCATGCGCGTGTCGGAGAGGGCGAGGAGCAGGTCGCCGATATCGCCATTGCCAGAGAGCTCACGACCGTAGGCGAGTGTGTCCTGGGACACGAGAATCGCCTCCTGGATGCCCTGGCGCATCAGCCCTTCGACCTCGGCCACGATGTCCTCGAGCGGCCGGCTCCGGTGCGCCCCGCGGAACTGGGGGATCGCGCAGAAGGTGCAGCCCATATCGCAGCCCTCGGCGATCTTCACGTAGGCGTACGGCACGCGCGCGGTGAGAAGGCGCGGCGTGGTCGCGTCGTACAGATAGCCGGGCGGCGCGCTCGTGACCCAGTCCTGCCTGCCCTCGGCCTGATTGACGAGGGCCACGATCTTGTCGAGCTCGGAGGTGCCGAGAATGGCCGTGACTTCGGGGATCTCACTCAGGATTTCGCCGCCGTAGCGCTGGGTGAGACAGCCCGTCACGATGAGCGCCCGTGCTCGCCCCGTCTCCTTGACCCGGGCCAGCTCGAGAATGGTCTGCACCGATTCCTCGCGGGCCCGGTCGATGAAGGCGCAGGTGTTGACGACGAGACAGTCGGCCGTCTCCGCCACGTCGGTGATTTCGTGGCCGGACCGGGCCAGCATACCCAGCATCAGCTCGGAGTCGACCTGGTTCTTGGGGCAGCCGAGAGTGGTGAAATGGACTTTCATGACGCGGGGTTATGATCCCACACGGTGTCGTGGTGAGTCAAACGGCACGTCACGAAATGTCGCTCAGGGGGGACGCCGAGTCGGCTACTGGGTCTTGCCGACGAGCACGACGATCCTGCCCGCGCGCAGCACCTTCATCTTGAAGGGGGTTCCCGCGGGCTCCGCGGCGAGCCGGTTCCGGATCTTTTCGACGCTGTCGTCCGAGCCCACGGGCATATCGTCCACGGCGAGGATGACGTCGCCGCCTACGGCGATCTGCTGTCCCCCGATGGTCGCGATCTTGTCGCCCCCCAGCAGGCCCATGTCCCACCCCGACGAGCCCTGGGCCACCGTCTTGACGAGGAAGCCCGCGGGCTCCGGGAGGTTGAAGATGGCCGCGAGGTCGCCCGTGAGCATGGTGCCGTCGATGCCGCTCCAGAAAGACTTGCGCTCGAGGAGCAGCTTCTTGGCGGTGTTGATGGTCACCACGAAGCCCAGTCCCTCGCTTCCGCCGGACTTCGAGATGTTGTGGCTGACGATGCCGATGACCTCGCCCGCCATGTTGAACATGGGGCCGCCGGAATTTCCCGTATTGATCGTGGCCGTGGTCTGGAAGAACTCCGCCAGGGGCATGCTCTTGTACACGGTGTTGGGCGGCCACCGCGCGCTGATCCACCCCACGCTCATCGAGTGGGCGAGACCGTAGGGAGCGCCGATGATCATGACCTGGTCGCCCACCTTCACCGTGCGCGAATCCGCCATCGGGCTCGCCTTCATCTCCGCGGGCACCCGCTCGAGCTGGAGAAGCGAGAGGTCGGCGCCGGGCTCGGAGGCAATGATCCGGGCGGGCACGCTCGCGCCCCCCAGGGCCTCCACGGTGATCTCGTCCATGGCGTTCACGACGTGCGCGGCCGTCATCACCTTGCCATCCGCGGTGACGAGGACGCCCGAGCCCGTCTCGCTGAAGCGGGTGATGCCGACATTGCTCACGTCGCGCCCCCTCGCCCGGATCACCACCACGGAGGGATTGACCTTGCTGAACAGGTCGTTGAGATTCTGGGCCTCGGCCACCGGCACCACGATCTGCAGCACGGCCGCACCGAGCATTGCCGTCAGGAGCTTCGTCATTGAGGCTAGGTCGACCGGTAGTTCGTGAACTGCAGCGCCACGCCCAGATCCTTCGACTTGACGAGGGCGATGATGGCCTGGAGATCGTCGCGGTTCTTGCCCGACACGCGCACCTGATTTTCCTGGATGGAGGCCTGGACCCGGATCTTGGAGTCCTTGATGAGACGCACGATCTCCTTGGCCTTGTCCATGGGAATGCCGTCCTGGAGCGTGATGCGCTGGCGCAGCGTCCCCCCGGCCGCGGACTCCGGATCCTTGATGGTGAGGGCCTTCAGGTCGATGCCGCGGCGGTGGAGCTTGGACTGGAGAATATCGAGCACGGCCTTGAGCTTCATGTCGTCGGCGGAGGTGAGGACGAGGTCCATCTTCTCCTCGACGATGTCGTTCTTCGATCCCTTGAGGTCGTAGCGGGTCTCGATCTCCCGCTTGGCCTGGTTGACGGCGTTGGCCACCTCCTGCATGTCGAGCTTGCACGCGATGTCGAAGCTGTTCTCGGCGGCCATGGGCTCCTCCCGCGCCTCTAGCGAATGTCGAGCGGCACCACCGCCGCCCCCTTGGGCGGGGTGAACGCGAAAAGGGTATCACCGAGGCCGGTGTTGATGACCACCCGATTGAACGACATGGTCACGGTGTTCTGAAGCTGGTCATAGAGCACGGCTTCGCGGACGACATAGTCCTTGGGGTCGAGGGTGAGCACGAGGCGGGTGAGAAGCGGCGTCGGCTTCTTCGGCGTGAGATCGAGCACGGGCCGGCCCGCGCCGTCTGTCTTGTTCGCCGGGTTCAAAAAGCGCACGGTGAACTCCTCGCGCACCTTCCCCAGCCCCTGGAGAAAGCTTCCCGCGGGGCCCGCGAGCGCCTTGGGAGCGTCGCCCTTGTTCACCTGATTCAGCTCGGGCGTGTAGACCCAGAGGTAGGTGCCGTCCGAGACGATCTGCTGCGGCGACGGGCTCTTGTACTCCCAGCGCATCTTGCCGCCCTTCTTCAGATACACCGTCCCCTCGGCCTTCACGTCCTGCCCCAGGCTCCGGTTCTTCGCCACCTGGGTGAACTCCGCCTTGAGGTCGTTCATCTTTCCGTAGGTAGACTCGAGGCCGTTCACCACCGCGTCGAGGTCGGGCGTCTGGGCGGACGCGGGCGGTGAGAGAAGGAGCGAACACGCGACGAGGAGCACCGCGGCGCCCCTGCTCATCACTTGCCGCGCTTCGACAGATATTCGGGGCCGACGAGGATCTCGCGGGGCTTGGCGCCCTGCCCGGGACCGATGATGTGATCCTGCTCCATCATGTCGATGAAGCGCGCGGCCTTGGGATAGCCGAGCCCGAGGCGCCGCTGCAGGAAGGAGATCGAGGCCGCGCGCTGGGCGATGACGAGATTCACGGCATCCCAGTAGACGTCGTCCCGCGCCTCCCCGCCTCCCCCGCCCCCTTCGTCTTCGATCACGGGCAGCTCGACCTTCTCGTACACCGCCGAGCCCTGCTGGCGCAGGAATTCGCAGATGGCCTTGACCTCGTTGTCGGCGACCCAGCAGCCGTGCACGCGCATCTGGCGCGACGCGCCCGGGGGCACGAAGATCATGTCGCCGCGGCCCAGGAGCTGCTCGGCGCCGTTGGCGTCGAGAACGGTGCGCGAATCCACCTTGGAGGCGACCTGGAAAGCGATGCGCGTAGGGAAATTCGCCTTGATGAGGCCGGTGACCACGTCCACCGAGGGGCGCTGGGTGGCCACGATCAGGTGAATGCCCACGGCGCGCGCGATCTGGGCCAGGCGCACCAGAGAGTTCTGGACCTCGCCCGCCGAGACCATCATGAGGTCGGCCAGCTCGTCGACCACCACCACCCAGTACGGCAGCTTCTCTTCCGCCGGCACTTCCTTGTTGTAGCCCTCGATGTTGCGCACCGCCTTGGCCTGGAGCTGCTTGTAGCGCTCGTCCATCTTGCCCACGATCCATTTGAGGCGCGCCGAGGCTTCCTTGGCGTCGGTGACGACCGGCGCGAGGAGATGCGGGATCTGCTCGTAGATGCCGAGCTCGAGCCGCTTCGGATCGATGAGGAGGAAGCGCACGTCGGCGGGAGTGGCCTTGTAGAGGAGCGAGCAGATCATCGTGTTGAGGCCCACGCTTTTGCCGCTGCCCGTCGAGCCCGCGATGAGCAGATGCGGCATGGCCGTGAGATCGGACACCACCGGATTGCCGGTCGTGTCCTTGCCGAGGGCGAGGGGCAGCTTCCCCTTGGACTCGACGAATTCGGGGGAGACGAGGATCTCCCGCAGGTACACGGTCAATGTCTCGGGATTCGGCACTTCCACCGCCACCGTGCCGCGTCCGGGAATGGGGCCGATGATGCGCACGGCCGCATGTGACCCCCCACGCCGAAGTCCTCGAGCTTCTTCTTGAGCGTCTGGGCGTTGGCCTCGAGCTCCTCGCGCGTCCGCTTGAGCTCCGAGGCCGGCGCGGCCTGGAGCAGGCCCACGGGCGGGAGCTGGAAGGCGCGCGCGCCACCCTTGCCGAAGTCGAAGGTCTCCTGCCACGCGAGCCCCTTCTCGACCAGCGAGCCCTTGGGCTTGGGAGGCTCCTTGACCACGAGCCGCGGGGGCTCGATGGGCTCGTCGGGCGCGATGGCGGGATCGAGACGGGGCGCGACCGCCTTCGCGCCCACCGCTTTCTCGCCGGACGAGGACCGGCCCCAGAGGCGCTGGCCCGCGGCCCGCAACATCGAGTGGAGCGAGACGCGCGTGATGAACAAAACGGCCACGGGAATGATGGCGAGCATGATGATCCAGGTGCCCACGCTGCCCATGGAGGCGCGGAGAGCCTCGGAGACCGCCCAACCGAGCACGCCGCCCTTGTGTATGCGCTGCACGGCGAGGGTGTCGCTCAGGCGGGTGAGGATGCCCGTGACGCTGATCAGGAGCAGCCCCAGGCCCACCACCGCGGGCCATCCCGTGACCATGCGCGAGCGGATGAAGGCGGAGGCGCCGTAGCCGGCGAGGAGTAGGGGGAAGAGATACCCCGCATAGCCGAAAGCCCAGAAGAATACCCAGCCCAGCCACACGCCCACGGGGCCGACGGGGCTCGTCTGGTCGAAGAGGTGAAGGGTCGGGTCGTAGGCGTAGAGGGCCACGAAGCCGAAGCCCGACAGGGCGAGGGCGAGGATGCCCTTGACCTCGCGCACCCATCGACCCTGCTCGCGCTTGACCTTGCGGGAGACGCGCGCGGGCCCGTCGCCCTTCGAAGAGGACACCGGGACGGGGGGGCGCTCTTGCGCAGGGGCAGCCATCAGACCTCCAGGACCAGCGGAATCACCACGGGCTTGCGATCGAAGCGCTGGTTGATGAAGCGGCGCACGGCGCTTCGCACCACGGCGCCGATCAGCTCGCGGTCTATCACTTCCGGCTCCTGGCGGGCGGCGAGGGCCGCGCGCACCGCCTGCTTCACCTCGTCCATGAGCTCGTCGGACTCCTTCATGTATACGAACCCGCGGGAGGCGATCTCGGGTCCCGCCACCACCGAACCCGAGGTCTTGTCCACGGTGAGCGCCACCACGACCATGCCCGCCTCGGCGAGGAGCTGGCGGTCGCGCAGCACGACCTGCCCCACGTCGCCGATACCCTTGCCGTCCACGAAGACGCGGCCCGCGGGATAGCCTCCGAGAACGCGGGCCCCGGACTTGGTGAGCTCGAGGCCGAGGCCGTCCTCGACGAGGAAGATCCGATCACGCGGAACGCCGGACTTCTCGGCAAGCCGGGAATGCTGGAGGAGGTGGCGGTACTCACCGTGCACGGGCATGAAGTACTTCGGCCGCGTGAGCGCGATCATCTGCTCGAGATCCTCCTGGCTCGCGTGGCCGGACACGTGCACGAAGGCCACGTCCTCCCAGAGCACCTCGGCGCCGCGCTTGAGGAGGGCATTGATCGCGCGACCGATCACGCGCTCATTCCCCGGGATGACGCGCGACGAGAAGATCACGAGATCGCCCGGCCCCACCTCCACGTACTTGTGCTCGCCCGCGGCGATGAGCGAGACGGCGGAGTGGGTTTCGCCCTGGCTGCCCGTGGAGAGAATGACCTGCTTTCGCGCGGGAAGCGCGCCGAGATCCTCGAGCGAGACGAGCAGACCCTCGGGAACCTTGAGATAGCCCATCTCGGAGGCGACGGCGACATTGGCGACCATGCTCCGCCCGAGGAGGGCCACCTTGCGGCCGCCCGCCGCGGCCAGGTTCAGGACCTGCTGGATCCGGTGGATATGCGAGGCGAAGGTGGCCACGAGAATCCGCCCCGGCGCTTCGGCGAAGCGGCCCTGCAGCGCCTCACCCACTTCGGTCTCCGATCCGGTGCGGCCCGGCCGGCCGACATTGGTTGAATCCGAGCAGAGGCAGAGGACTCCGCGCTCGCCGAGCGCGGCGAACTTCGCGTAGTCGGGCTGCTCGGCGTCCACGGGGCGCGGGTCGAGCTTGAAGTCTCCCGTGTGGATGATGGTGCCCACCGGTGTTTCGATGGCCAGCCCGATGCCGTCCGCGATCGAATGCGTGACGCGGATCGGAACGACCACGAAGCTCCCCGCCCTGATCTCGTCTCCGGGCTCGTAGGATCGGAGTTCCGCGCGCTCGAGCACGCCCTGCTCCTGAAGCCGATGGCGCGCGATGGCGAGAGTGAGCGGCGTGCCGTAGACGGGCACGTCGAACTCGCGCAGGAGATAGGACAGCGCACCGATGTGATCTTCGTGTCCATGGGTCAGGACCACGGCCCGGAAGCGGTCCCGGTGCTCGCGGAGATACGTGAAATCGGGAATGACGTAGTCCACCCCGGGCATCTCGTCGTCGGGGAAGAGGAGGCCACAGTCCACGGCCACGATGTCGTCGCCGGCCTCGACCAGCATCATGTTGAGCCCGATCTCGCCCAGGCCGCCCAGCGGAATCAGGCGGACGGCTGGCTCAGTGGGAACGTCGATCGGGACAGGCTCGGGTCGGTAAAGGGTGCTCACGGCGGCGCAGTCATCCTACCACCCCGTCGCGCAGGGGCGAAAAAACGGACCTGCGTCGAGCTACCGGCCCTCCGAAGCGGGCGCGGCGAGGCGAGCGAACTCCTCCAGGGAAAGGGTTTCCGCTCGCCGCCCCGGATCCACGCCGGCGTCGACACAGAGCATTCGGGCTTGATCCCATAGGTCCGGCCCCCGGGCTCGGCGGCTACGCGCTCCGCGACCTCTTTCTGGAGCATGAGGGCCATCTCGTCGACGGCCCGGCCCGCCTCGACCAGAGCCATCAGGATGGGCTTGCCCACGCTATACGGAAGGTTGCCGACGACGAGGACCCGGCCGCCCGGATCGGGCTTCATCTCCGGCAGCGCGGAATAGTCGAAGGAGCGGCCATCGGCCAGGCGGACCTCGACATGGGAGGCCGCCGCGAAGCGCTCCATGAGCGCACCCGCCAAGGCCGCGTCCACCTCGATGGCGAGAAGCCGGCCCGCCGATCGCGCGAGCCGACCCGTCAACGCTCCCTCTCCCGGTCCGATTTCCAGAGCGAGATCTCTAGACGTGGGAGCCACCAACGACACGATGCGCTCGGAGACGGCGTCGTCGCGAAGGAAGTGCTGGCCGAGCGCCCGCGTCTTGCCCGACGCCGCGTAGCGCTTGGGTGGTGGAATCAGCGCCCGGGCATTCCGGCGCGGGCTCACGCGCGGGGCTTGGCCTCGAGCTCGGCGAGGAGCGCTTCGTAGACCGCCTTGACCTGGCGCTCGCTGTGGGCCCGGTCGCCGGAATTGTCGATGACGTAGTGCGCGCGCTTCGCCTTCTCGGCCACGGGCATCTGGCTCGCGATGCGCGCGCGGGCGTCGGCCTCCGTCATCCCGTCGCGGGCGATGAGGCGCGCGAGTTCCGTCTCGGGATCGGCATAGACCACGACCACGCGATCCATCTTCGCCAGCCCGCCCGTCTCGAAGAGGAGGGCCACGTCCCAGATGACGATGCCCTCGAGCGCCTCCTCCTCCAGCACGGAGAGAATGCGCTGCTGCCGTGCGGCAATGGCGGGGTGCGTGATCTCCTCGAGCCGCTTCCGTCGGACCGGCTCCGCGAAGACAATGGCGCCCAGGGCCTTGCGGTCGAGCGTTCCGTCCTCCTGGACGACCTGATGGCCGAACTCCTCCACGATCTTGAGATAGGCGGGCTGGCCCGGCATGACCACTTCGCGGGCAAGGAGATCCGCGTCGAGGACGCGGGCGCCCAGATGGGCGAACATCCGGCTCACCGTGCTCTTGCCGGTGGCGATGCTGCCCGTGAGGCCGACGAGGAGAAAGCGCCTCACGCCTGCGCCCAGTCCGCGCCCGTCTCCATGGTGCGCATGGCCAAAGCGCTCGCGAAGAGCAGCTCGTCGTGAACCTGGAGGAGCATGCGGCTCTCGAGGCCGCTCTCCGCGAGCGCTTTGGCCATGCGCACCATGGCGATCTTGATCAGATCGGCCGCCGTGCCCTGGACCGGCGCATTGGTGGCCATGCGCTCGGCAAACCCTCTGAGATTCGGATTGCCGCTCCGAAGCTCCGGGATATAGCGGCGCCGCCCGAGCAGGGTCTGCACGAAGCCGCGCTCGCGCCCCTCGGCCACCGTGCGCTCGAGGTACGCCTTCACCTTGGGATGCCGCTCGAAGAAGCGGTGGAGGAACTCCTGGGCCTGCTTCGGCGAGATGGAGAGACCCCGGGACAGCCCGAAGGCCGTCACTCCGTAGATGATGGAGAAGTTCGTCGTCTTGGCCACGTCGCGCTGCTCGGAAGTGACGGCGGCCAGCTCGACGCCGAAGACCTCGGCGGCCGTGCGCCGGTGGATGTCTTCTCCCGCCCGGAAGGCCGCGAGCAGGCTCTCCTCGCCCGAGACATGGGCGAGGATGCGGAGCTCGATCTGCGAGTAGTCGGCGGCCACGAAGCGCCAGCCCGGCTCCGGGACGAAGGCCGCGCGGATGCGGCGGCCGAGCTCCGTGCGGATGGGAATGTTCTGAAGGTTCGGCGCGGACGACGACAATCTCCCCGTGGCGGCCACGAGCTGGTTGAAGGACGTGTGGATGCGCCCCGTGACGGAATTGATCATGAGGGGCAGGGCGTCGGCGTAGGTGGACTTGAGCTTGGCGAGGATCCGGTGCTCGATGATCTTCGCGGGCAGCGCATGGCCGAGCGCGAGCTGCTCGAGCACATCGGCGTCGGTGGAGTAGCCGGTCTTGGTCTTCTTGACGGGGGGCAACTTGAGCTTCTCGAAGAGGATGTGCGCCATCTGCTTGGGCGACCCGATATTGAACTCTTCCCCCGCCAGCTCGTAGATCTCCCGGGTGAGCCGCTCCAGGGTCAGGTCGAGCTCCTTGGAGAAGTCCTCGAGGCGCGCCGGATCCACGCGGATCCCGTGGCGCTCCATGGCCGCCAGCACGGGCACGAGCGGCTGCTCGAGATCTCCGTACAGGGTGTGGAGACTCACCTCCTTGAGGGCGCGCGGGAGCATCTCCCAGATCTGCCACACCCAGCGCGCGCGGCTGCCTGCCGTGGCGAGCCCGGGCCCCTCGCCGAGGAGCTCCGCGCTGACCTCGTCGAGCTTGTAGCTGGTGCGCGCGGGATTGAGAAGGTACGCGCCGACGGCGGTGTCTTCGAAAGCGGGGGGCGTGCCACGGGCCAGCCACCACTGGACGACGGGCTTGATGTCATGGCCCACGAGCGGCCGGCCGCCGAAATCGGGCGCTCCCGGCTCCAGTCTCAGGATGGCGGCTCCCGCGGCAGGATGATAGACGCCGAGCGCGGTGAGGGCCGGCCCCGGCGGCCCTCCCTCGCCCACCCAATCCACCGCCACGGGATCGCCGGCGGGCACTTCGGCCAGCCATTGCTGTAGCGCCTGGGGGCCCTCGAGGCTCGGCAGCGATTCGGTGACTGCCACGGGCGTCTCCGAGGCGGGAAGCTGGCGCAGCAACGTCTCGAACTCGAGCTCGGTCCAAAGCGCCCGGAGCCGCTCCCAGTCCGGCTCCTGACGCTTGAAGGCTTCGAGGTCCTGCGCGATGGGCACGCGCGTGCTCACCATGGCCAGCTCGCGCGAGAGGAATGCCTGCTCGCGATGGGTGGCGAGCGTCTCCCGCAACTTGCCCTGCACGAGGGTGAGATTTTCGTAGAGCCGCTCGACGCTGCCGAACTGGGAGATGAGCTTGACCGCCGTCTTCTCGCCGACCCCGGGCACGCCGGGGATATTGTCGATGCTGTCGCCCATGAGGGCGAGCAGATCGGGAATCTGCTTGGGAGCGACGCCCCACTTGGCGGTGACGGCGTCGTCGTCGAACCAGATCGGCTCGCCGCGCACGTTCGTGGAGAGCACGCGCACGCCCGGGCCGACCAGCTGGAGCATGTCCTTGTCGGCGGTGACCAGCACCATCTCCACCGGCTCGCTCCGCATCCGGTCTACCAATGTGCCGAGCACGTCGTCGGCCTCGAAGCCGGGCACCTCGAGGAGGGGCAGCCGGAGCGCTTCGAACACCCGCTTGACCAGCGCGATCTGGCTGCGGAGATCGTCGGGCATGCCGGGGCGCGTCTCCTTGTAGGACGGGAGCTTCTCCTCGCGAAAGGTCGGACCCGGCGGATCCCACGCCACCCCCGCATACGCCGGATTCTCCTCCCGGAGCAGCTTCAGGAGCATGGTGGACACGCCACGAACGGCGTGGGTCGCCTGGCCCTTGGAGTTGGAGAGATAGGGCAGGGCGTGATAGGCGCGGTAGAGAAAGCCCGGCCCGTCCACCACGAAGAAGCGCGCGCTCATGCCGGCACCACGCGATCGTAGAGCGCGCGCACCCAGGAGGTGCGGCGCTTGTAGTCCTCGAGGAACTCCTTGCGCGAGGGATACTCGAGGCTCTTGGCGAGGCGCGCGGGAATGGGCCCGGCCAGGTCCAGGGTGTCGGTGGGCCGGGCGCCGAAGAGGCGCAGGTCCGCGGAGACGCGGCGGAGGAAGCGGTAGTGCCCGGCCAGCGTGTCTGCCTCGTCCAAGGGGAGAAGACCGGCGCGCCCGATCGCCCTGAGCGCGGTCACGGTATGCGGGCTCCGGATCGCCGGATGCCGTTTGCCATGCGTCATCTGTATCGCCTGGGTGATGAACTCCACGTCGACCAGCCCTCCTCGTCCGAATTTGACGTGCAGCCGTCCGGGGGTTTCCTTGCCCAGCTCCTTCTGCATGCGGCCGCGGAGCTCGCGCATCTCCTTGAGATCGGGCGGGGCCGCCTCACGACCATACACGAGAGCGCGGATCTCCTGCCTCACCGCGCGGCCGAGCCGCGGATCGCCTCCCACGAGCCGCGCGCGAGTCAGGGTCTGTCGCTCCCACGGATCGGCCCACTCGCGGTAGTACTGCCCGAGCGCCTCGAGGCTCGAGGCGAATCCGCTGCCCTTGGAGCCCGGGCGCAGGCGCAGGTCCACGGGCACCACCACCCCCGCCGCCGTCACGTCACCGAGGATCGAGGAGAGGAGCTCCACCGCCCGATCGTAGAACACGTGAGCCTCGACGCGCTCGGCTCCATCGGTGTCGCCTGGCCCGCCGTAGATCACGAAGAGGTCGAGGTCGGAGCCCGTGGAGAGCTCGCGCCCGCCGAACTTCCCCAGGCCGATGATACAGGCGCCCACCAGTCTGCCCCGCGCGTCACGCGGGACGCCATACGCCTGCGCCGTCTCCCCGAGGGCCATGAGCCACGCCGCGGCCAGCGCCGCCTCCGCCAACTCCGTCATCTCGCGGGAGAAGCGCTCCGCATCTGTCACGCCCAAGAGCATGCGCCAGGTGATGGCCAGCTCCTCGGCCTGCTTGGCTCGCCTCAGGCGATCCATCCGCTCGGACACAGTCAGGCGCGGGCCCAAAGCCGGCGCCAGAGCCTCTCGGAAATACTGCCGGCGGCGGGGCGACGCGAACGTGAAGGGGTCGGCGAGGCCGTTCAGGAGCTCCGGCTGCGTCACGAGGAGCTGGGTCAGGAGCTCGCCGCGCGCACAAAGCTTGACGAGATTGGCGAGGAGATCCGGACGCGCGGCGAGCAGCTCGAGATAGGCCGTGCGCGGCCCGGCCGCGGCGAGGAAGCGCTCGAACTGGTTCAGCGCCTCGTCGGGATCGGGGCTCTGCCAGAGAGCCTCGAGGAGCACGGAAAACATGGCATGGAGCGCGCGGCGCATGGGCTCCGCATAGGGCACGAGGGGGCGGCCCTCGAGGACGAGGCGGAGATTCTGGCGCGCCCGGTCCGGATCGGTGAAGCCCGTGGCCTTGAGCGCGGTGTAGGTCGGAATGCGCGGGGCGGCCTCCCGGGCCGCGGGCGGAGCGGCGAAGAACTCGGTGAAGGCGTGGTGGACTCCATGCGTGATGCGGCGGTACTCGGCCTCGAAGCGGCGGCGCGCCTCGACGGGCGGCAGCGTCGAGCCGAGCCGCCGCGCCAGTAGCCCGAGCGCCGCCGCGTCTTCGGGCAGGGTGTGGGTCTGGAACTCGTCGAGGATCTGCAACCGATGCTCGACGGTCCGGAGGAAAACCAACCCCTCGCCGAGAAAGCGGCCGAGCGCCTGGGGCAAGTAACCACGCTCGGTGAGGCGGAAGATGGCCCGCAGGCTGTTCCGCTCGCGCAGCCAGGGATCATCGCCCGAGTAGAGGAGCTGGAGGGCCTGCACGAGGAATTCGATCTCGCGGATGCCGCCTACGCCCAGCTTGACGTGGCGGCGCTGCACGCCTTTGGCGCGGAGGGACTTGTCGATCTGCGCCTTCATGCCGCGCACCGCGGCCACGATGTCGGGATCCACGCCGGTGCGGAAGACGAAGGGGCGCACGAGGTCGAAGAAGCGCGCGGCCACGCCCGCGTCTCCCGCACAGAAGCGCGCCTTGATGAGGGCCTGCCGCTCCCACAGCTCGGCCCGCTCCTCGAGATAAACGCCATAGCCGGCGAGGGACAGGACGACACCGCCCATGCGCCCTTCGGGACGCAGGCGCAGGTCTACGCGGAAGGCGTAGCCTTCGTCCGTCACGGATTCGAGCGCCTCCACGAGGGTGCGCGCCCCCGCGGCGAAATAGTCGCCGTTCGCGACGCTTCCCTCTTCGCCACCCGAGGTAAGGCCGTCGTCGCCATAGACGAAGACGAGGTCGATGTCGGAGGAGTAGTTGAGCTCGTCGCCGCCGAGCTTGCCCATGCCGATGACCGCGAATCCCGTCGGCGTCCCGTCCTCCGCGCGCGGCTCTCCGTATCGCCGGCGCAGGTCCTCCTCCGTCCAGCGCCACGCCTCGGCTAGGCAGACATCGGCCATGTGGGACAGCTCTTCCGTGGTCACCGTGAGGTCGGCGTCACCCAGGATGTCGCGGCTGGCGATGCGAAGGAGCTGACGGTACTTGAAGCGGCGCAGGGCATTCCAGCGCGCCTCCAGCCGGGTGAAGGCACTCGCGCTCTGGGCGAGCCCCGCGGCAAGCTCGTCGGCGAGCCACTGCCGCATCGTGCCCGGTTCGAGGAGCCACGAGAGGAGGGTGGGGCGGCGCCTCAGCGTGTCGGCGAGGAACTGGCTGGTGCCGCCGACCCGCGCGACGAGGTGAAGCGCGCCCGGGTGACCCCCGAGGAGCCGGAACAGGGCGGCCCGCTCGCCTTGCGCGGCCAGGCGCTCGAGATTGTTGAGCGCCATGTCGGGATCGGGCGCTTCCGACATTTCCTGCAGGAGCCGAGGGAGGAGCGGCGACAGGAGCTCGGCATCCCGCGGATCGGGGGTCATCGCGTGCAGGTTGGCGAGGGCCCGGCGCGGCTCGGCGAAGCCGAGGCGCTTCAGCTCCGCGAGCGCTTTGCGGTCGCTCGGCGCGGCGGTCAGGAGATTGGTCATGTTCGCGAGGTCACCGACGCCCCTCACCCTGCCCTCTCCCCTGAGGGGAGAGGGAGACTAGATGGCGGACTCGCCCTTTTCGCCGGTGCGGATGCGGATGGCCTCACCCATAGGCAGCACGAAGACCTTCCCGTCGCCGATGGAGCCCGTGCGCGCGGCCGCGGCCACGGTGGCCACCACCTTGTCTACGAGCGAGTCGGGAACGACCAACTCGACCTTCACCTTGGGCAGGAAGTCGATGGTGTACTCCGAGCCCCGGTAGAGCTCGGTGTGGCCCTTCTGACGCCCGAAGCCGCGCACCTCCGTCACCGTCATGCCGATGATGCCGAGCTCCGTCAGCGCTTCTTTGACGTCGTCCAGCTTGAACGGCTTGATGATCGCTTCGATCTTCTTCATCGAGACCTCCGTGACGGCTTGGGGCCCGTGGGGCGGAGCGCCTTCTTGTAGAGAAGAGCGTACTCGCGGGCCGAGGCGTCCCACGAGAAATCTTCCGTCATGCCGTTTCTGACCAGCGCGCTCCACTGCTCCGGCCGGCGGAAGACGGCCACCGCCCGAAGGATCGCGTCGAGCATGGCGTCCGACGCAAAGGCGTCGAAGAGGAAGCCGGTGCCGGCGCGGCGCGTGGCGTCGAACTCCTTGACGGTGTCGGCGAGGCCTCCCGTCCGTCGGACGATGGGCACCGTGCCATAGCGCAGGGCGATGAGCTGGCCCAGGCCGCACGGCTCGTAGCGGGAGGGCATGAGGAAGCAGTCGGCGCCCCCGTAGATACGGCCGGCCAGGGCCGGGTCGTAACCCAGGCGCACGGCGACCTTGCCGGGATACCGCTCCGCCTCCCGCATCCAGGCCTCTTCGAGATGCGCCTCCCCCGAGCCCAGCAGGGCGAACTGGCAGCCCGCGTCGAGCATGGTGGGCAGGCCCTCGAGCACCAAGTCGAGCCCCTTCTGCCCGGCGAGCCGCGTCACCATGGCGACAATCGGGCCGGGCGCCTCGTCCAGCTCCAGCTCGCGACGAAGAGCCTCACGGCAGGCGGCCTTGCCCTCGGGCTCGTCGGCAGAGTATGGGCGCGCGAGCCCGGCGTCCTTGGCGGGGTTCCACTGCTCGTAGTCGATGCCGTTGATCACGCCGTGGAGATCGGCGGCGCGCTCCTCGAGCACGCCGTCCAGGCCATTGCCAAATTCGGGGGTCCGGATCTCCGCCGCGTAGGTGCGGCTCACCGTGGTGAGCAGGTCCGAGAAGACGAGGCCACCCTTGAGGAAATTGATCTTGCCGTAGAACTCGATGCCGGCGGGCGTGAAGAGGTCCCAGCCCAGCCCCGTCATGGCCATGTCGTAGTGCCAGAAGGCGCCCTGATAGGCGAGGTTGTGAATGGTGAGCAGGGTGGCCAACGACCCGAGGACGGGATGGTCGCGGTAGAGGGTGCGGAGATACACCGGAATGAGACCGGTCTGCCAGTCGTGGGCGTGGATGATCTGCGGCCGCCAGACCTCGCCCAACTCGATGACCGATTCGAGCGCGCCGCGACAGAAGAACACGAAGCGCTCGCAGTTGTCCCAGTAGTCGCCGTCGGCGGTGCCGTAGAGCCCGTCCCGATCGAAGTACTGGTCCTGGGCGAGGAAGTACACGGGGACGCCGCCCGCCGTCTCCGTCTCCTGGAGGGCGCCCTCCACGATCCGGTCGCCGAGGGGCACGCTGAGCCGGGGGACGATGGTCTTGATGTCGGGGGCGTGAAGCTCGACTCCCCGGTAGCGCGGCATGAGGATGCGCACGTCGTGCCCGAGAGCGCGGAGGGCCCGCGGCAGCGCCCCCGTGACGTCGCCCAGTCCGCCCGTCTTGGCGAAAGGCGAGGCCTCGGAGGCGACGAGGAGAATGCGAAGACGCGGTGGCATGTCGCGATCCTCAGGAGTCTTCTTCGAGAATCGTGAAGACGAGCTGCGAGACATGCGAGGAGATGCGCTTGAGGTTGGTCAGCACGTCGAGGTGGATCTCGGACGTCTCCAGCGACTCCGCGAGCCCCTGGCGCAGCCGCGCGAGGTGCGAGGCGCGCAGCTCGCGCTCGCGCTGGCGTATGGCCGGGCGCTGATCGAGCACCTCCTGGGCGAGGGTCCGGTCGTTGGACGCGAAGCCCGCGATGCCGCGCTCGAGATTCTTGGAGATCATGCCGTGGAACTCGAGGAGCTCCGCCTCGCCCGCCTCGGAGAAGCGCCGGCCCTGGTAGAGCTTCTTGCGGGCCAGCTCCATCAGGTTCTTGTCGACGATGTCGCCGATGTTCTCGAGGTTGCCGATGAAAGAGATGAGGGCGATCTCCTTGCGGGTGAGATCGGGCGACATGGTCTCCTGTCCGAGGCGCGAGAGGAAGAGCTTGATCTCCCGCTCGAGATAGTCGAGCTGGTCATCGCGCCGCTCCACGTCCTCCAGCAGCTCCTGGTTGTCCGTGCGCAAAGCGGTCATGGCATCCCGCAGCATACCCTGCGCGACGTCGCCCATGCGGAGGGCCTCACGCGTGGCCTGCCCGAGGGCGAGGGCGGGCTGGTCGAGATAGCGGTCGTCCAGGTAACGCGTCTTGAAGGGGTTGTCGCCGCCCTTGATCTCCTCGGGCACGAGCATGGTGATGGCGCGCGCGGCGAGGGGGGCGAAGGGCAGGAACACCGCGCTGATGGCGACGTTGAAAAGCGTGTGCGCGTTCGCGATCTGGCGCGCCGGATTTTCGGAGGTGACGGAGAGGAACGACGTGAGCTGATGCAGAAAGGGCAGGGCCACGATCACCCCGAGGATCTTGAAGGCGATATGCGCCACCGCCACCCGGCGCGCATCCGCCGAGGAGCGCAGGCTTGCCGCCAGCGCCGTCGCGCACGTACCGATATTGGCCCCGAGAACCACGAGAATGGCGCCGTCCAGGGGCAGGAGTCCCTGCTGGGCGAGCGAGAGCATGAGACCGATAGTGGCCACGGACGAGGCCATGCCCGCACTGAAGATCGCCCCCACGAGAAGCCCCAGGCCGGGATTGCTCGACAGGGCCACCAGCACCTGGCGGGCCAGCGGACTGTCCGCGACCGGCGCCACCGTCTCCGTCATGACGCGCATGCCCAGGAATACGAGGCCGAATCCCAGCACCACCTGTCCCAGGCTCTTGACGAGGCCGCGACGAGCGAAGAACGTGAGGGCAAAGCCCGCGCCCACGAGGAGAAGGGCCAGCTCCTGGACCTTGAAAGCGAGAAGCTGCACGGTGAAGGTCGTGCCGATGTCGGCGCCCAGGATGACGCCGAGCGACTGGCGGAAGGTCACGAGGCCGGCCGACACGAAGCCGATCAGCATCAGCGTGGTGGCGGACGAGGACTGGATGAGGGCGGTGACGAGGGCCCCCGAACACACGGCGGACAGGCGATTGCGGGTCATGCTCGTGAGCAGGTGACGGAGATGGCCGCCCGCGGCGCGCTGGAGCCCTTCCCCGCAGAGCTGCATGCCGTAGAGCAGCAGCGCCAGTCCGCCGAAGAGACCGAGGAGGACCACGGTTAGTCTCCCAGCCTCGAGGGAGCGAGCGGGCCGCCGGCGGCGAGGCCGGCCAGATGACGCGTGCTGTTGACCGAGCGCACGATGGGCGGCGCGATCTCCGTGATCGATCCATTCGACAGCGTCAGCCGCCAGATCGACCCCAGCGGAAGTCCCAGGCAGAAGGCGAGGTAGGCGCTGATGACGCCGCCGTGGCACACGACGAGCGCCTCTTGGCCGTTGGGGTGGGCGGCCGCGATCTCCGACATGGCGCCCACCACCCGCAGCTGGACATCCGCGAGAGGCTCGGCGCCCGGGGGAAGGCAGGCGACGGGGTCGCGCACCCACTGTGTGTAGGGATCGCCCGGCAGCCTGCTGATCTCTTCGACCGTCCGCCCTTCCCAGTCGCCCAGCGACAGCTCGCGGAGCTCGTGCACCTGCGTCAGGGAGAGGCCGAGACCCTCCACGGCGATCTCCGCCGTGCGGCGCGCGCGCTCGAGCGGGCTCGTATACACCGCGGTGACGCGCCGATGGCGCAGGGCTTGTCCGAGGGCCGCGGCCTGGCGCTCGCCCAATTCGGACAGCGCGACATCCTGGACACCCTGAAAGCGCCTCACGGCGTTGGACACCGATTGGCCGTGACGCGCGAGGAGTAGACGGCTCATCGTACCGCCGACGCGGCCTTGTGCGCCGATCGCAGACGTTCGATGGTCTCGGGTCTGCCCAGTATCGCCGCGACCTGGAAGATGGGGGGGCTGGCCGCCTTGCCGGTGAGAGCGATCCGCGTCAGCTGCGCGAGGTCGACGAGCTTGAGACCCATCTCGACCGCCAGCCCTCGATACAGTCCCTCGAGGCTCTCGGTATCGAAGGCCTCCTGGACCTCGATGCGCCTGATCAGGGCGGCATAGCGGGCCGGCGCCTCCGGACCCCAGAACTTGGCCGTCGCCTGCGGATCGTAGGCCGCGGGCGCCCGGAAGTAGAAGGCGGCCTGCTCGACCATCTCTACGAGCGTGTGTGATCGCTCCTTGAGGCTCTCAGCAATCCGCGCCAGGCGCACGGCGTCCGTGGTCGTCGGGTATCCCGCACGCTCGATGAAGGGCGGCAGCAAGGCGGCCAGGCGCTCGGGCGGCGAGGCTTTGATCCACTCGAGCGAGAGCCAGAGGAGCTTGTCCCGGTCGAAGACGGCCCCGGCCTTGCCTACGTGCTCCAGGTCGAAGTGCTCCGCGATCTCCGCCGGCGAGAAGATCTCCTGGTCTCCGTGCGACCAGCCGAGGCGGGCCAGATAGTTGACGAGGGTTTCCGGCAGGATGCCCTGGTCGCGGAACTCCTCGACGGTGGTGGCGCCGTGGCGCTTGGACATCTTGCTCCGGTCGGCGGCCAGAATCATGGGCATGTGAGCGAAGATGGGCGTCGCGTAGCCCAGCGCCTCGTAGCAGGCGATCTGCTTCGGCGTATTGCTCAGGTGGTCATTGCCGCGGATCACGTGGGTGATCTTCATGGTCACGTCGTCGACGACCACGCAGAAGTTGTAGGTCGGGGTGCCGTCCGTTCGCACGAGAATCCAGTCGTCCAGGGTGGTGTTGTCGAAGCTGACCGTGCCGAGGATGGTGTCCTCGACCACGGTCTGCCCGGCCCCCGGTACCTTGAGGCGGAGCGCGTGGGGCTCCGAGGCCGGCACGTTGGCGTCGCGGCACGTGCCCGGGTACCGGAACTGCTCTTTTCGGGATTTGGCGATCTCGCGCAGGGCGTCGAGCGTCTCCGGCGTGCAGCGGCAGCGGTACGCGCGCCCCTCCGCCACGAGCCGCTCCGCGTGCGCCCGGTAGATCTCCAAGCGCTCGGTCTGGCGATAGCCGGGCGTGGGCGGGCCCTCGTCCCAGTCGAGGCCGAGCCATCGCATCGCCGCCACGATCTGGTCGATGTGAGCGTCGGTGGAGCGCGAGCTGTCCGTGTCCTCGATCCGGAGGATGAATACGCCCTTGTGACGGCGCGCGAAGGCCCAGTTGAACAGCGCGGTACGCGCGCTGCCCACATGAAAAGATCCCGTGGGGCTGGGGGCAAAGCGAACTCGTACGGTCTCAGGCATGTCCGTTCATTCTACTCCGATGCCACAGCGTGGGCCCACGTCCTGCCGCGAATCCGGTCAGCTTTCTACGCCGGGCGGGTTGGGGGTTCCTCCCCGCAGACCACGCTGAGCTGCATTCGGCGGGGCCACTCTGGCCCGCCACGAGACTTTGGTTTTACTCTTCGAAGAATCTCCCCAGAAGATACGGGTCTGCGGGGAGGAACCCCCAACCCGCCCGGCTCTCCGCGTGGTTAAAGAATCAGAACCTCGACCAACTGCGACAACGGTGTTGGCCACAGCGTGGAGGGCGGGGTTGGGGGGCTTCCCTCCCTGGACCCGTATCTTCTGCGGAGATTCTTCGAAGCGCCAAACCAAAATCTCGTGGCGGGCCAGAGTGGCCACGCCGAATGCGGCTCAGCGTGGTCCAGGGAGGGAAGCCCCCCAGCCCCGCCCGTGGCAAGCCCGTTAAGCTAGAAGCGCACTCGCCTCATGACAGCGCGAGGAAGCAAGCGGATCGCGAGCATGACGAAGCGCCAGATCGGGGGCGCGTACACGACCGGCGTTCCGCGGTCGATGGCGCGGAGGACGACTCGAGCCACCGCGTCGGGCTCGCCGGCAAAAGGAGGCACGGGCAACCCCGCCGTCATCGCGGTCTTCACGAAGCCCGGCCGCACGCACACCACCCGCACCCCACGGTCGCCGTACGCGAGCCCGAGGCCGTCGAGGAAGGCCGAGAGCCCCGCCTTGGAGGCACCGTAGAGGAAGTTGCTGCGCCGGGGCCGGTCGCCGGCCACCGAGCTGAACGCGCAGATCGTGCCACCACCACGCCCGGCGAGGCGCTCGGCCGTCTGCTGGCAGAGGACCGCCGTGGCCGTGAAGTTGACGTCGAGGAGGCGGCGGAGGCGCGCCGGATCCCGCTCGAGCTCCTCCTGCCCCGCGAAATCGCCCGCCGTCACCACGAGCGTATCCACGCCTCCCACCGCCCCGTCCGCCGCGTCGAGGGCCGCGGCGAAGCCAGCCGGGTCGCCCAGATCCAGGTGCGCCGTGGCCACGGGGCCGCGCGCCCCGCGAGCCGTGAGGTCGCGGGCCGACGTCGCGAGCTCCGCCGCGTCGCGGCCGAGCAGGACCACGGCGTCCCCGCGCGCGGCGAGCAGACGGGCAAGCGCCCGCCCCATGCCCCGGGTACCGCCGACCACCGCCACCTTCACGCGCGATCTCCGAGCAGGCGCACCGACTGGGCGGAGCGGAATCGCCGCTCCGGATCCCACGTGTCGCGGATCCGGCGCCACTCGCCGAGCCGGGGCACCATGCGGGCGAAATCCTCGGCGCGCGTGACGGCGTCCTTGGCGAGATAGACGCGGCCGCCCGCGGCGATCACCGCGGCATTCAGCTCATGAACGAGCGCTTCCGTGGCTGGACCGCGGTATGGCAGGTCGAGGGCGAGGGTGGTGCCTTCGAGCGGAAACGACAGATACGCCTCGGACTCCGGCCCACAGTCCTTGATAACGGCGAGGAAGGACGCCGCCCCGGCCGCGGCGAGCCGCTCGAGGAGCTCGGCCACCGCCGCGCCCGCCGCGCGCGGGACCACGCACTGGTACTGGAGAAAGCCGCGGCGGCCGTAGAGACGGTTCCACTCGCCGATCGCGTCGAGCGGATAGAAGAAGCCCTGGTACGGCACGAGGCGCGCCGAGCCACCCGGGCGCCGCGCGTGCATCCGGTAATAGGCGGTGTTGAACGCGCGCATGAGCACCGGGCTCAGGAGCCACTCGGGAGCGTGCCCGGGCACGCTCAAGCGCCGCGGCTCGGGCGGCGGCCCCAGGGGTGCCTCTCCTCGCGCGGCGTGGCGTCCGCGCATGAGGAGACCTCGTCCGAGGGCGGCACCACGGGCGAGGCAGTCGATCCACCCGACGGTGTACGGCCAGTCCTTGGCGGCGTCGCCAAGGCCATCCAGCATGGCGGCGAGGCCCGCCATGGGCGCGGTGTCCACGACCATCCATCCGCTCTCGACCGGTTGGAGCCGGAAGGTCACCTCGGTGATGAGCCCCGTCAATCCCATGCCGCCGACCGTGGCGAGAAAAAGCTCGCGCTCGCGATGTGGACCGCACTCCACCGCGCGGCCGTCGGCGACCTGGACGACGAGCCTGTCCACGAACGAGCCGAAAGAGCCGACGCGGTGGTGGTTCTTGCCGTGCACGTCGCACGCGACGCAGCCGCCGACCGTGACGAACCTCGTTCCCGGCGTGACGGGCGGAAACCAGCCGCGCGGCAGAAAGACGCGCACGATCTCCTCGAGGGCGAGCCCGGCCTCGCACGTGAGAGTGCCCGAGCCCGCGTCGAAGGTCAGCACCCGGTCGGCGCGCACCGTTTCGAGCACGCGCGCGCCCGAGGCGGCGGGCACGGCCGCGTCGCCATAGGAACGACCGAGCCCGCGCGGCAGGACGGGGCGGCCATCCGCGGGGAGCCGGAGCCGCTCCGGCCGCGCCACCGTGCCCAGGGTGACGGGGTGGCGTCCCCAGCCCGAGACCGGCTCGATGCTCAGCCCGCCCATCGCGAGCCATAGATGATGGCGAAGGTCGCGAGCATCCACAGGAGCGCGTCGAAGAGCAGGGCTCGATCGCTGACGAAGAGATCCGACGGGTTGCCCCCGAGATCGCGCCGATAGAGGAGATAGAGGTAGCGGAAGATGCCGTAGAGGACGAAGGGCAAGGTCAGGGGCAGGAGTCGCGTGTGGAACTTGGCTACGGTCTCCGGCGACATCGTGTAGAGCGCGTACGCGGTCACCGTGGAGGCGGTGACCACCGAGATCATCTGGTCGAGGAAGCTCTCGCTGTATTCCGCGAGAATGGGCCGATGCGCCGCGGCATTGCGGGCAAGGGAGCGATACTCGTGCCGCCGCTTCCCCAGCGCGAGGAAGAGGGCGATGAGGATCGTGCAGATGAGGAGCCACCCGGAGATCTCCGCCTCCACCGCCACCGCGCCCGCCACCGCGCGCAGCACGAAGCCGACGGCCACCGTGAGCACGTCGAGGATGACCATGTGCTTGAGCCAGAGCGAGTACGCGGTGAGCAGAACGCCGTAGCCCAGGGCCACGAGGCCGAAGGAGACGCCGATCAGGAAGGCAGCGGCGAGACAGCCCGAGAGGAGGAGCACGCCGAACACCACCGCGGTGGGCCGCGACAGGACGCCCGAGGCGATAGGTCGGAGGCGCTTGGAGGGGTGGAGACGGTCCCGCTCGGCGTCCATCACGTCGTTGAAGAGGTAGATCGCTCCGCTCAGGCCGCAGAAGATGACGAAGGCCCCGAGGGCGGTCCAGGCGAGCGGGGTGAGCATCTGCTGGGAGAAGATGACGCCGGCGAAGACGAAGAGATTCTTGACCCACTGGCGCGGGCGGAGCGAGGCGAGGAGAGCCAGGGCCGGGCCCACGCCGCCCGCCCTTACAACCGGATCACATGCGGCTGGGCGCCGAGTGGCCACGTGAGGTTGCGCATGTCCAGCACGAGCCGCGCCTCGCGGACGAGCCGCCCCGCATCGAACTCGCGATGGGCGGTGAGCACCGCCACGAGATCGTAGGCGGGCAGATCGACGGCTGCCCACTCCACCGCGTCGAGCCGGCGGCCCGCCACGTTCAGGCCCGGCACATGCGGGTCGGCGTACTCCACGTGGGCCCCGCGCGAGAGAAGCGCGTCGATGATCTCGATGGCGGGCGAGTCCCGCACGTCCCCCACCCCCGGCTTGTAGGCAACACCGAGGACGAGGATGCGCGAGCCGCGGATGGGCTTGCCGTGATCGTTGAGGGCATCGGCGGCGAGCTGCACGGTGTAGGCGGGCATGCCGCCATTGATCTCGTCGGCGAAGGCGATGAAGCGCGCCTCGTAGCCCTTCATGCGGGCGCGCCACGCGAGGTAGTAGGGATCGCTGGGCAGGCAGTGGCCGCCGATGCCGGGGCCCGGATAGAACGGCATGAAGCCGAAGGGCTTGGTGGCCGCCGCGTCGATGATCTCCCACACGGACAGGTCGAGGCGCCGGCACATGATGGCGAGCTCGTTGACGAGCGCGATGTTCACGCTGCGGAAGATGTTCTCGAAGAGCTTGACGAGCTCGGCGGCCTGGGGCGAGGTCACCGGCACCACGCGTCCGACCACGAGCCCGTAGAGGGCGCACGCGAGCTCCCGGCACGCGGGTGTGATGCCACCCACGATCTTCGGGATGCTTTCGAGCCGCCACGTGCGGTTGCCCGGGTCGATGCGCTCGGGGGAGAAGGCGAGGAAGAACTGCTCTCCCACCGCGAGCCCGCAGGCGGCGAAGCGGGGCAGGAGCACCTCTTCCGTGGTGCCCGGATAGGTGGTGGACTCGAGGACCACGAGCTGGCCGGGGCGCAGGATCTTGGCCACCTCGTCGGCCGCGGCCACGATGTGGGAGATGTCGGGCTCCTTGGATTTCCCCAGCGGCGTGGGAACGCAGATGATCATGGCGTCCGCCGCGGCGAGGGCGGCCATCTCACGGGTGACGGTCAGGCGTCCCGTCTTGACGAGCGGGGCGAGCTCGTCGCTCGGCACGTCCTCGACCGGGCTCTGGCCGCGACCGATGCGCTCGATACGGGCGATATCGGCGTCGACGCCGATGACGGGCACTCCGGCCTTCGCGAAAGCCACGGCGAGGGGGAGGCCCACGTAGCCGAGGCCGACCACGCCCACGGTGGCGTCGTGGCGCTCGAGCCGCTGGCGGAGCTCGGCCGCCGCGGCGGGGCCGGTCACGCGAGCCTCTGGAGGGCAGCCCTCAGCGCGGCGGCGACGGTCCGGATCTCCTCCGGGTCGAGCTCGGGGAAGCACGGCAACGAGAGGACTTCGGAGGCGGCGCGGGTCGCATGGGGGAAGGCGCGGTCGGCCTCCGGCATGGCGAACATGGGCTGGGCGGGAATGGGAATCGGATAGTGCACGGCGGTGCCGATCCCCGCTTCCGTGAGCGCCGCCACGAGGGCGTCGCGCTTGGCCGCGCGCACCGTGAACTGGTGGTAGATGTGACGCGCCGGCGGCACTTCCTCGGCGAGGACCAGCGGCGCGTCCCGGAGCAGCTCGCGGTAGCGGGCGGCGATGGACCGGCGCGTCTCGTTCCAGGCGGGCAGATGGCGGAGCTTGACGCGCAGAAGCGCTGCCTGCAGCTCGTCGAGCCGGCTCGAATAGCCCAGCTCCACGTGCTCGTACTTCCGGGGGGAGCCGTGATCGCGCAGGCGCCTCATCGCCTGGGCGACGTCGTCGCGGGACGTCAGCACCATGCCGCCGTCGCCGCAGCCTCCCAGGTTCTTCGTCGGATAGAAGGAGAGGATGGCCACGTCACTCCACGATCCGGCGGGCCGGCCCGCATAGGTCGCCCCCACCGCCTGCGCCGCGTCTTCCACGACGGCGATGCCGCGGGCACGCGCGATGTCGCTGATGGCGTCCATGGCTGCGGGCTGCCCGTACAGGTGCACGGCCACGATGGCCCGCGTCCGCGGCGTCACCGCCTTTTCCACGAGGGCAGGATCGAGGTTGTACGTCGAGGGGACGATGTCGACGAAGACCGGCCGGGCGCCGACCATGAGCGCGGCGCTCGCCGAGGCCACGAACGAAAAGGCCGAGGTGATCACGTCGTCACCCGGCTGGACCCCCACCGCCTTCAGAGCGAGGACGAGCGCGTCGGTACCGGAATTCACGCCGACGCCGTGGGTGACACCGCAGAGCGCGGCCAGCTCCGTCTCGAGGGCCGCCACCTCGGGACCCAGGATGAAGCGGCAGGAGGCGAGGACCCGGGCCGCCGCCGCTTCGAGATCGACGCGGAGGGCGGCGTGCTGACGCTTGAGGTCGATCTGCGGGATCAGAAGCCCGATCCCCGCGCAGTCGTCGCCGCCTGTCCCACACCGAGCAGATTAATCGAGAACCGGAACTCGTTGTCCTGGCCGTAGCGATAGACGTACTCGGTCAGGATTGCCCAGCAGTCGAAGTGGATATCAAGTCCCCCCCTGGCTTCCGTCGCTCGCCCCGCGGTCACGTCCCAAGCGCTGCTCGTCTTCGCGTCGACGAAACGCGAGAGCCGCGCCGTCGCCTCCGTCTGAAGGAACCGGAAGGTCTGCTGCTCATTGAAACGCGGTCCCACGCTCGCCGAGAAATCCCTGAAGATGGCCGAGAAGAGCCCGTTCGCGTCCCGGAGCCCCAAATTATATACATTGTACCGGGCATTCGCGCTGATGCGGAAGTGCTCGTTGGGCTGCACTATCGCCTCGCCTATCAGGTCCTTGAACGGCTGCGAGACGGTAAGGAAGTTGTACGTCTGGCTCAGCGTCATCCGCGCAAGCTCCCAGCGCACCGCCTCCTCGTTTGCCCCCGAGGTGGTTCGAGCGTTGAGGTGGTTGGCGATCGAGTATGTCACTTCGTTCGCCTTGTTGATGGCGTCGATGCCCGTCCGCGCCTCGTACCCTGGGTCGATCCCGGCGGTCGGGCCGCCGCCCGGGTCGAACTGGGGGTTGGCTTTCTGGTTGATGCCGCGGATCTCGATGATGTTGGCGCGCGGCTCGATGACGTGCTGCAAGGCGGCAATGCTCCCCGTGTCGGAAAGATTGTAGACCCGCGAGGCCCGCGTCTCGAGGAGCACGCCACCCTCGATCTGCTGCCGGAGCCGGATGGTAGCCCTCGTATCGTCGATCGTCACCGGATCGGCGAGGATGGCCGGCCCGAGCGAGGTCTTCTGCCCTATCAGCTCCCGGTTGTAGAGGGTAAGACGGCCGCCCGCGTAGGGCGTCATCGTGAACAAACCCGCCACGGGTATGGGCAGGTAGAAACGTGGGTGAAAGTCGGCCCGGATACCGGCGGTGCCTACCTCGCGGATGAAGTTGGTGAAGGAGGCCTGTCCTTCATAGAGCAGCCCCGTCGTCCCCGGCAAGGGCTGGCGCACGCTGGTCAGCTTAAGCTCGGGGGCTCGCTGCAACTCCACCGCCCGCGCCTGGGTTAGGTCCTGATACCAGTAGACGCGCCCGACGAAATTGACCGTCTCCCAGCGCTGGGTGACGGTGACGTTGGTATCGGCGCGCTGCTTGACCCGGTCCGCCGTTCTGTAGGCGTAGGTCTTGTAGATGTTGTCGTCGGACGTGACATCGGAGTCAATCTTGACCGAGAGGCTCGGCATGGCCTGCCACGCGTGCTGGAACTGGGAGTAGCCGCGGTTCTCGGGCAATCCCTTCGATTGTCGCGATGTGAGGAAGCTCTCATTGACGCCGAATGCCTTCAGCTCACCGTAGTCGTCCCGGGCAAACATGTAGCGGTAGTCGATGTCGACGCCGATGCCCCGCTTGCTGTACACATCCATGGCCGCCGTCAGATCCTGGCTCTCATTAATGGCCCAGTAGTACGGCGTCCGCGCGAGGAACCCGTAGCGCGAGTTGGTGCCAAACTCGGGGAAGAGGAATCCCGACTGGCGCTCATTCCTGAGAGGGGCGGCAAAGAATGGCACGTAGGGAATGACCGGCACGCCCTTGACGAGGAACGAGGTGTCGCTGGCCGAGATCGAGGACTCGAGGTCGGCCTCGGCCGAGCCCATCTTGAAGGACCAGGGGGGGTCGTCCCCCTCGCAGGTCGTGAAGAGGCCCTGACGGATGCTGTAAACCCCGTCGCCCAGCCTGTCCATGCGGTCCGCGGAAAGGTGGTAGTACGGGGGCACGAAGGTGGAGCCCTTGTAGACGACCCCGGTGCCGGTATTGAGGTTGAAGTCGATGCGCTCCCCCACGAGGCGGTCCTGGCCGTCGAAAAAGACCGCCTTGCCCTGGGCGATGGCGTCGCCGGTAGCCCGATTGAGCTCTACGCGATCGGCCACGAGGCGGTTGTTCCCGCGCGTGATCTCGACATTGCCCGTGGCCAGGAAGAGATCGGAGGCGCCCCCCACCTGCTGAATATGGTCGGCGACCACATTGGTCTCGCCGCCAGGCCCTGGGATGGTCAAGGGCGCCTGTGGCGCCTGCGCCGCCGAGAAGCCAGGGAGGCCACACAGCACGACAGCAAGGAACGCGGCAGAGCCCGAGCGAATCAGGCGGCTGCGCAGACAGAGAGAGAGCGCCGATTTCAGGGACACAGGGACATATGGTATCAGCCGGGTGCGACGCCGCGGCTAAAAATATCTGTGTTTTCAGTGGCTTGGGCGAGGATGTCCCCCACGAGAAAGAGAGAGCCCGCGATACAAACGGTAGTGGTCTGGGGATCGGTAACGGCCATCCGTAGGGCTTCCGCGGGAGAGGGGGCCGTCCCGACAGGGAGGCCCTGTCCCACGGAAATGCTGCGGGCGAGGACGGCCAGCGACTCGGCCGAGGCCGATCGGGGATGGTCGGAAGCAACGAAGATGACCCGCTCGGCCAGGGGCAGGAGGGCGTCGAGCATGCCCGCCTTGTCCTTGTCTTCCGACGTGCCGATGACGAACGTCACCCGCTGGCTCGGGAAATAGGACTCCAGCGAGGCGGCGAGACCGCGGGCGCCCGCCGGATTGTGCGCCCCGTCCACGATCACAGGAGGAGAATGCCGGATCAACTGGAAGCGGCCGGGCCAGTGCACCGTGCCGAGCCCTCGGCGAATCGCGCCATCGTCGGCGCCGAGCACGCGGGCGGCCGCCGCGGCCAGCAGCGCATTGCCCGGCTGGAAAACCCCGAGGAGCGCGCAGCGGACATCATCGATCCTCCATCCGGGACCTTCGAGGTCGAGCCACTGGCCGTGCAGCGAGGCGCGCCGCACGCGCACGCGGAGATCGCGTCCTTCGGCGAGGAGGGGGACGCCAGCCTCGGCGGCCCGGCGCGCGAGAACAGCGTCGGCGGCTGGCTCCTGGCGGGCGGAGATCGCGACGCCGCTCCGGATGATCGCCGCCTTCTCTCCCGCGATGGCCTCGAGGGTCGTGCCGAGATAGGCCTGGTGATCGTAGTCGATGCTCGTGATCACCTCGACGGCGGGGCGTCCCACCGTCGTGGAGTCGAGCCGTCCGCCCAGCCCCACCTCCAGCACGGCCACCTCCACCCCCTCGCGCGCGAAGTGGTCCAAAGCGAGGGCAGTCAGCGCCTCGAACATGGTGGCATCGAGCCTGGCGATCAGGGTGCCCAAGGCCTCCACGCCGTCGACCACGTCGGCCTCGGGAATGGGCCGGCCGTCCACTTGTATCCGCTCGCGGAGATCCACGAGATGGGGGGAACTGTAGAGACCCACGCGGCGGCCCGTCGCCTGGACAATCGCCGCGAGCATGGCGGACACCGAGCCCTTGCCGTTGGTGCCCGCGACCTGCGCGAGGGTCATCGAGCGCTCCGGACTGCCGACATCGGCGAGAAGCGCCTCGATCCGGTCGAGGCCGGGACGCATGCCGGCCATCTCGCCGCCCCGCAGCCCGGTGATTCGGGCCACGGCCTCGCGATACGTCATGGAGCCTGCTGGGGACGACCCGAGAAGAAGGCGACGATGCGGCGAAGTGTCTCCCGGAGTTCGCGCCGCTCGACGACCATGTCGAGCTGGCCGTGCTCGAGGAGGAATTCCGAGCGCTGGAACCCCTCGGGCAACGGCTGGCGGATGGTCTCCGCGATGACTCGCGGCCCCGCGAAGCCGATGAGGGCACGTGGCTCGGCCAGAATCAGGTCACCCAGCATGGCGAAGCTCGCCGTGACGCCGCCCGTGGTCGGATCGGTGAGAAGCGAGATGAAAGGCAGCCGCTCGTCGGCCAGCCGCTTGAGAGCGGCGGACGTCTTCGCCATCTGCATGAGGGAGAGAATACCCTCCTGCATGCGCGCTCCCCCCGAGGCGGAGACGATGAGGAGCGGCATGCGCTTCTGGATGGCCAGCTCGATGGCCCGCGTGATCTTCTCGCCGACGACCGAAGCCATGCTGCCGCCGAGGAACGCGAACTCGAAGACGGCGAGGGCCACGGGATGGCCACCGATGCGCGCCACGCCCGTGACCACCGCTTCCTCGAGGCCGGTCTTGCTGCGCGCGGCCTTGACGCGATCCGTGTATCGCTTGGTGTCCTTGAAGCCGAGGGGATCCTTGGAAGTGAGCCCGGCCTCACGCTCCTCGAAGGAGCCTTCGTCCACGATGGAGGCGATGCGCTCGCGCGCGCTGATTCGGAAGGGATAGCGGCACTTCGGGCAGACGCGCCCGGCCCGATCGACCTCGGCGCGGTAGACGATTTCCTTGCAAGAGTCGCACTTGACCCAGAGACCCTCGGCGATATTGACCTTCTTGGGCCGGTCCTCCCCCGCCCCTTCTCCCTTGCCCTTCCAGAACCACGCGGTCATGCGCTAGGTCACCGTCCCCGACCGGGCGTGACGGAGCGGCTCCTTGAGCGAGGCGATGAAATCGCCCACCCGGGCCACGAGCTCCGAAGAGCTGGCATGCTTCTCGACGAGCTGGACGATGGCAGATCCCACGATGACGCCGTCGGCGACCTGGCCCACCGCCCGGGCCTGGGCGGGCGTGCCGATGCCGAAGCCGACGCAAATGGGCTTGGTCGTGATCCCGCGAAGGGTGCGCAGGTGCTGGGTCAGCTCCGTGGGCAGCTCGGAGCGGGCGCCCGTCACCCCGGTGAGCGACACCATGTAGAGGAAGCCGCTGCTCGCCCTCGCGATCTTGCGCATGCGCTCGGGGGTGGAGGTCGGCGCGACCAGGTGAATCAGGTCGAGCCCCGCCGGCTCGGCGAGCGAGCGCAGCGGACCAGACTCCTCGGGCGGCAGGTCCGCCACGATGACACCGTCCACCCCGCATTCCACCGCGGTGAGACAGAAGGCCTTGAGTCCGAAGGCGAGGAGCGGGTTGTAGTAGGTGAGGAAGACCAGGGGCACGGCGCTCTCCGCGCGCAGCTCGCGCGCGAGCTCGAGCACGCGGGGCAAGGTCACGCCGGCCGCGAGCGCCCGCTGCGTCGCGCGCTGGATGACGGGGCCGTCGGCGAGCGGATCCGAGAACGGCACGCCCAGCTCGACGATGTCGGCACCGCGTCGCCCGGCCTCCAGCACGAGCTTGCCCGTGTCCGCGAGCGAGGGATCGCCCGCCGTGAAGTACGGCACGAGAGCGCGCTCGCCCCGCTGCCGAAGCGCCGCGAACGTGGCGGCGAGGCGTCCGGGGGCCGTCAACGCCGGCCTCCTACTCCCACGGATGCCGCCGGGCTACCATGGCCGTTTCCCGATGCCAAGGCGGTCTCGACGGTGTGCACGTCCTTGTCTCCCCGCCCGGACAAGCCCACCACGATGCTCCGGCTCTTCGGCATGGCCGGCGCCTTGCGCAGCACCCATGCCACGGCGTGAGCGGACTCGAGCGCGGGCATGATGCCTTCGAGCTTGGTCAGGGTCTGGAAGGCGGCGAGCGCTTCCGCGTCCGTCACCGACTCGTATTCGAACCGCCCCCGCTCCTTGTAGTACGCGTGCTCGGGTCCGGAACCGGGATAGTCGAGTCCCGCGGAGATCGAATGCGCCTCGGCGATCTGCCCGTCGTCGTTCTGGAGCACGTAGCTCATGCTGCCGTGGAGCACCCCGACCGCCCCCGCTCCGAGGGACGCCCCGTGGCGACCGGTGGAAACGCCGTGTCCGCCCGGCTCGACGCCCACGATCCGCACCCGGCGATCCTTGATGAATGGCCAGAAGAGACCGATGGCGTTGGATCCGCCGCCCACGCAGGCCACGATGACGTCGGGCAGCTTTCCTCCGAGCTTTCGCATCTGCGCCCGCGCCTCCTCCCCGATGACCCGGTGGAAATCGCGGACCATCATGGGATAAGGATGCGGGCCCAAGGCGGAGCCCAGAAGATAGTAGGTCGTCCGTACGTTGGTGACCCAGTCGCGCAACGCCTCGTTGACGGCGTCCTTCAGCGTCTTGGAGCCGCTCTCCACGGGAACGACGGCGGCGCCGAGCAGCTTCATCCGGAAGACGTTGAGGGCCTGTCGCGCGATGTCCACGCTCCCCATGTAGACCTGGCACTCGAGGCCGAGGAGGGCGGCCGCCGTCGCGGAGGCAACGCCGTGCTGACCCGCCCCCGTCTCCGCGATGATCCGGTGCTTGCCCATGCGCTGCGCGAGGAGGGCCTGCCCCAGCACATTGTTGATCTTGTGCGCGCCGGTGTGACAGAGGTCTTCGCGCTTCAAGTAGATCCGGGCGCCGCCGCAATGCCTGGTGAGCCGCTCGGCGAAGTAGAGGGGCGTGGGGCGGCCCGCGTAGGTCGTCAGGAGCTCGCGCAGGCGACCACGGAAGCGCGCGTCTTTCATGGCCGCCTTGTATGCCTTATCCAGCTCGACGAGCGGCTCCATCAGCGTCTCGGGAACATAGCGTCCCCCGAAGCGACCGAAATGCCCGGACGCGTCGGGCAGGCTGGCGGGCGCGGGGGCCCGGGACGTCATGTGGAGATCGACCGGGCGGCGGCCATGAAGCGCCGCACCTTGTCGGGATCCTTGGTGCCGGGACGCGCCTCGACTCCGGAGTTCACGTCCACCGCATACGGCTTCACCATGGCCACCGCCTGGGCCACGTTCTCCGGGGTGAGCCCGCCCGAGAGAATCACCTTCGGCCTCGGCCGATCCCTGTAGGTGGCCACGATGCGGGCGGCGTGGCACCATTCGAAAGGCTCGCGGGTCTCGCCCTCGCTCCACCGCACCGCTGTATCGAGGAGCACCGCCGCGGCCACCTTGCTGAACGACAGCACCCGGAATCCTTCACTCACCCGGTACTCCGGCAGGCCTTCGATCGTCGAGGCGGGCGGGAGCTTGATGGTCTTGATCACCGGCAAATCGTAGGCCGCGAGGTCTTCCGGCTTTTCCTCACCATGGAACTGTAGCGCGCCCAGCCGGGCCTCCGCGGCCACCGCCTTCACATGAGCGGGGGCATGATCCCAGAAGATGCCCACCGCCGTCACGAAGGGCGGGAGCTGGGCAATGATGGTGGCGGCGGCCCGAGGCTCCACATAGCGCGGGGTTTGCTCGACGAAGATGAAGCCGAGAGCGTCCGCGCCTGCGTCGACGGCGCAGCGCGCGTCCTCGATGCTCGTGATGCCGCAGATCTTGACCCTGATCACGCGAGGAGGGCCAGCTCCCGAACCTTGGCGGGCACGTCCTGGGCGCGCACCAGTCCTTCGCCGACGAGGACGGCGCGCGCTCCCGCCTGGACGACTGACTCGACGTCGGTCCGGGTGAAGATGCCGCTCTCGCTCACCGCCGTGTGCGCGCGAGGGATACGGGGGAGCAGAGCGAGGGACGGCGTGAGGCTCGTCTCGAGCGTCTGGAGATTCCGGTTGTTGACGCCGATGACCGGCGCGCCCAGGGCCACCGCCCGCTCCAGCTCGGCCGCGGTATGCACCTCGACGAGGGTGGCCAGCCCAATACCCTTCGCCGCGTCGTGCAGATCGCGGAGCTGCCCGCCGTCGAGGGCGGCCACGATGAGGAGCACGGCGTCGGCGCCCGCCACGCGCGACTCCCAGAGCTGATACTCCTCGAGGATGAATTCCTTGCGGAGCAGCGGGACATCCACGGCCGCGCGCACGGCGACCAGATCCTCGAGGGCGCCGCGAAAGTACTTCTGGTCCGTGAGGACGGAGATGGCCGCTGCTCCCGAACCGGCATAGAGGCGGGCCTGCGCCACGGGATCGAGGGCGGCGTTGAGGGTGCCCCGGGAGGGAGAAGCCTTCTTGACCTCGGCGATGAGCCGGACGCGCGCCGGTCCGGACGGCCGCAGCGCGGCTTCGAACGGAAGGGCGGGGGCGAGCCCGCGGCACGCCGATTCTAGCTGCGCTTGTGGCGTGTCCCCGCGGAGCCGCTGGAGTTCTTCCCGCTTGTTCGCGACGATCTCGTCGAGCACGCCCATCCCATGACCTAGTAGTCGCCGCGGAGCCCGCGCTCGCGTGCGGAAGCCAGCTCGATGCGCGCCATTTGCTCGATGACGTAGTCGCGCAGCGTCCGCGGCGGGGGGAGGTCACGGATGATCTTCCCGCCCTTGATCAAGGGCTTGAGCAGCGCTTCCGCGGGGCGGCCCTGGGCGTCCACGGGCGTGGGCTTCCCCGCCGCGAGCACGACATTGTCGAGGGTGCCGGGGAGCCTCCACACCTGCTTCGCTCCGGACCGCTTGCCGCGCTTGGCCATGGGCTTGCCCTCGATCTCCATGATGTCGAGAGCGAAGGAGAGCACGGGGGCGTTGGCGATGGACGTGCCCACCCCGTAGCCGTCCACGAGCGAATTGAGCTTGAGAATCTCGTACTCATCGATACCACCGGAGGCGAAGATCTTGACGTGCTCGAAGCCGCGGATGTCGAGCTCCCAGCGCACCTCTTCGAGGATGCGGAAGAAATCGCCACGACGCGACGACGGCGTATCGAGCCGCACGGCGTAGAGATCCTTGCCGAGGGCTTGGGCCACGCGGATCGCTTCGAACTTCTCGTCCTGGAGGGTGTCGATGAGGGCCACGCGCCTGACCTTGGGATCGATCACCTCGTGAAAGGCCTGGAGCGCCTCCACCGTGTCGCCGAACATCAACACGAGGGCATGGGGGATGGTGCCCGTGGGATCGGCGTCGATGAGCTCGGCGGCCTTGGTCACCGCTACGCCGTCGCAGCCGCCCACGAAGGCGTTGCGCTCGATCATGGGGGCGAGAGCCGGATGCATCCGCCTCGCCCCGAAGGAAATGACCGCGCGCTCCCCGGCGGCCCGCTTGCAACGAGCGGCCTTGGTGGCGATGCCGGAGGCCTGGCAGAGAAGACCCAGGAGCGCCGTCTCGTACTCGGCCCACTCGACGTAGGTGCCCTCGATGACGAGCACCGGCTCGTGGGGGCCGAAGACCGTGCCCTCGTCCATGGCCCACACATCGACGGGCAGCCCCTCGAGTAGCCCCGCCGCCTCCTCGATGCCCGCGAGGATTCCGAAGCTCCAATCCGCCTGCGGGAAGCTCTTGAGCCGGATCTCCGCCTTGACGCGCTTGGTGAGGCCCTTGGCCTTCAGGATCTGGATGGTTCGCTGGAAGTAGACATCCGATATCTGACCCGCTTTGATCTCGGGTTCGGATGCCGTATGGAAGATGCGCTTTGGCTGATTCGCCATGCTGGTGGAGAGCCGAAACTGCATGCTCTCAAGTGGGCGGATTGTCCCAGAATCACCAGGGGAAGTCAATCGCCGGACCACTGGGAACGAGGCGCAAGTTGCCGCCCCACAAGAAGTTCTGCCTAGAGATCGAGAGTTTTCAGGTATCCGCGAAAGGCATCGGCGAGATCCGGCCGCGAGAGCGCGATCTCCACCGTGGCCTTGAGGAAGCCGAGCTTTTCTCCCGTGTCGTGTCGGCGCCCCTCGAACTCGACGGCGTAGATCGGCCGGCGGCCGCGAAGCGTGCGGAGGCCGTTGGTGAGCTGGATCTCCCCGCGGGAGTCGGGCATCGTCTCGGCGAGGATCGGAAAGAGATCCGGGGTGAGGATGTAGCGGCCGATGATAGCGAGGTCGGACGGCGCATCCTTGGGGTCGGGCTTCTCGACCAGGTCCAGCACTTCGAACACATTCCCCCCGAGGCCGCGCGGCCTGATAACGCCGTAGCGGCCAATCTCTTCCTTGGGGATGCGCATGACGGCGAGCACGGGGCCGTCGTGACGCTCGAAGACGTCGAGGAGCTGGCGCATGCACGGCACGCGCGAGACGATGATGTCGTCGCCCAAGAAGACACCGAAGGGCTCGTCGCCCACCAGCGGCCGCGCACAGAGAATGGCGTGACCGAGCCCGAGCGGCTCTTTCTGCCGGACGTAGGACACGGTGGCGAGCTCGGAGATGGTCCTGATCTGCGCCAGCTCCTCCGTCTTGCCCCTATCTTGTAGATAGTACTCGAGCTCGAAGGCGGCATCGAAGTGATCCTCGATCGCGCGCTTGTTGCGGCCGGTGACGAGGATGATTTCGTCGAGGCCCGAGGCGACGGCTTCCTCCACCACATACTGGATAGTGGGCTTGTCGACGAGGGGCAACATCTCCTTGGGCTGAGCCTTGGTCGCGGGCAGGAAGCGCGTGCCCAGCCCCGCGGCCGGGAAGACGGCCTTGCGCACGACAGTCATGTCCGCACCGCCTGTGGTTTGAGGTAAATGGCCCGCTGCGGCGCGGCCAGCTCGAGCCCGTCGCGATCGAAGGCCTCCTTGATGCGCCGGCGCAGCTCGATCTCGGCATCGTTGCGCGCCGCCGGCGCGACTTTCACCACGAGGCGGAGTCCCACCTCCGACTCGCCGAAACGGATAATGCCTTGGGCCCGGGGAGGCTCGAGGGCGAGGCCGGCCTCCGCCGACCACTCGCGTCCCGCGCGCTCGAGCGCATCCAGGGCGCGCCGCACGTCCGTGTCGTACGTCACCCCCACGTCCACCATGGCGCGGGCCCAGCCGCGGTTGTAGTTCGCGAACTGCGTCAGCTCGCCGTTGGGAACCACGCGCAGAGCGCCGTTGGCCACGCGCATGGTGGTCACGCGAAGGCCGACGGTCTCGACGGTGCCGGTGTGTCCGCTCACCTCGATGACGTCGCCCACCCGCACGAGGCCCTCGAAGAGGATGAAGAACCCCGCGATCACGTCCTTGATGAGGGCCTGGGCGCCGAAGCCGACGGCCAGTCCCAACACGCCCGCCGAGACGAGGATGGCGCGCATGTCCACACCCATCTCCTGCAGGATCACCATGGCCACCGTGAAGGAAAGCGCGTAGAGGGCGACGTTCTTCAGGAGCGGAGCGAGGGTCTGGGCCCGCTGGGCCCGTCCCGGATCGTCGGATGCGCCCTCGGCGCGGCGAAGCAGCCTCTCGATCACGCGCCCGAGGGCGCGGTAGGCGAGAAAGCCCGCGGCCAGCGCCACCGAGACCACGAGAAGACGAGCGAGGACCGCCACCACCGGCCCCTCGAGGCGGGTGATCCGCGCGATAAGCTCGGCCGCCGCCTCCGCGAGCGAGCTCATGGAAGGTCTGGATTGTCGCCGGTCATGCGCACCTGGATCTTGAGCTTCTTGACCCGGTACCAGAGGCTGCGCTCGGTGATGCCGAGTATCCTGGCCGCGCGCGCCTGGACGCCGTGGGCCTTCTGGAGCGCGTCGAGGATGGCCCGGCGCTCCCATTCCTCGAGCGCCTCGTCGAGGGAGCCCGTCACCACCGGCGCGCTGGGATCCCCCGTCGCGGGAGTCTTGGCCCCGCGCTGCACGGCGGGGGGCAGATGCTCGGGCAGGATGACGCCGTCCGAGAGCACCATGGCGCCCTCGAGCACGTGCTGGAGCTCGCGAATATTGCCGGGCCACGGGTAGGTCCAGAGGCAGCGCAGCGCTTCCGTGGACACGGTGGCGGGCTGGCGCCACAGTCGCTGCGCCGCCCGCTCGAGGAGATGCGTCACGAGCAGGGGCAGGTCGTCGATGCGCTCGCGCAGGGGCGGCATCACCAGCCGCACCCCCTGCAGACGGTAGAAGAGGTCGGAGCGAAAGCGCCCCTCCCCGGCCAGGGACTCGAGGTCCTGGTGGGTGGCGGCGATGACGCGCACGTCGGCCCCGATGGAGCGCGTGCCCCCCACCCGCTCGAACTGCCGCTCCTGCAACACGCGGAGGATCTTGGCCTGCATGGCCACGGGCATGTCGCCGATCTCGTCGAGGAAGAGCGTGCCCTCGCGCGCCAGCTCGAAGCGCCCGGGGCGCGCGCGAATCGCCCCCGTGAAGGCCCCGCGCTCGTGGCCGAAGAGCTCGGATTCCAGGAGCCCCTCGGGAATCGCGGCACAGTTGACGGGAATGAACGGGCCATCCTTCCGGGCGCTGAGCCGGTGGATGGCTCGGGCCATGAGCTCCTTGCCCGTGCCGCTCTCCCCGTGGATGAGCACGGTGAGGTCGGTGGGGGCGGCGCGATTGGCCATGTCCGTCACGCGCTTGAGGCTCTCGCTCTTGCCGATGAGCTCCTCGAAGCCGCCCGCCACCTGCCCTTCGCGGAGGACCTTGACCTGTTGCTGGAGCCGCCGGCGATCGAGGGCACGCGACACCACTACCTGGAACTCGGGCATCTTGAGAGGCTTGGTGAAGAAGTCGTAGGCGCCGCGCGTGATGGCGTTCATGGCGATCTGCCGCGTGCCGTGCGCCGTCATCACGATGATGGGCGTCTCCGGAGCGAGATCCCGGCAGCGCGGGATGGCGTCGAGACCGTCCATGTCCGGGAGGCGCACGTCGAGCAGGATCAGGTCATAAGATCCGGCCTTGAGCTTGTCGAGGAGCGCTCCGGCGGTGGGCGCCACGTCCGCCTCGTAGCCCTGCCGCGTCAGGGCCTCGCGAATGACGAAGGCGAGGTCTTCGTCGTCTTCCGTGATGAGGATGCGCTCGCTCATGGGCGCGCTCCCACGGCCAAGACGGGGGCGGTGGTGGGAAGCTCGACGACAAAGGCCGTCTCCGAGACACCGTCGCTTTCCACGTGCAGCCGGCCATGATGAGCCTCGATGATTTGCCTCGCGATGGGGAGCCCCAGTCCTGTGCCCCGCGGTTTGGTGGTGAAAAACGGGTGGAAGATGCGCTCCTGGATCTCCGCGGGAATGCCCGCGCCGGAGTTCTCCACCACCACGCGAACGTGCTCGCCTCCATTCGATTCCACGCGAACGCGGACCGTGCCGTCCGCCGGCGCGGCTTCCAGCGCATTGTCGATCAGGTTCGTGAACACTTCGGCGAGCCGGAATGGATCGCCCCAGACCGGCGGCACGGCATCGGCGTCGCAGCGCTCGACGTTGAGACGCCCATCGCGCGGACGCGCGGCCACCAGCTCGTCGAGCGCTTCGGGCAGGGCCACCGCCTGCCACATCTCGGGCTCGGGTTGAGAGAGAGTCAGCAGGTTTTCCACGAGCCGGTTTTGTCGATCCACGCCCACGAGCACCCGATCGATGTACTGGCGCCGCTGATCGACGGCCGGGAGATCGGCCTGGAGCAGCTCGAGGAGCCCGCGGATGGCGGCAAGCGGGGTGCGGATCTCGTGCGCGATGCGCGCGGCCATGCCCCCCAGGAAGGCGAGCTGATCGGCGCGCCGGATCTCCTCGCGAATGCGCCGCTTCTCCGAGGCGTCCCGGAAGACGAGCACTTGCGCGGCGGCGGCCCGTCCCCAGTCCCGGCGCTGGGCGGTGATCTCGAAGAGCAGGGCTTGCCCCTTGGCCGTCACCACCGCCACCTCGTGATCGTGCACCGGCTCGATCCCGGCCGCCTCGTCCTCGAGCAGTCGGGCGAGCGGCGCATTGCCGCTCGAGAGCGGGAGAGCTCCCGCGTCGGAGAGGATGGCCTCGCCCCGAAAACGCTCGAGGGGGAGATCCAGGAGAGTCTCGGCGGTCGCGTTGAACGAGACGAGGGCGCCCGCGGGGTCGACGAGAAGCATGCCCTCGGGCAGCCGCGCGAGGATGTCGCTGTCGCGGATGAAGCGGTCCATGGACAGCGTGAGCCGGCCGACCGCGGCGTCCAGCGCCCCCAGCTCGTCACGCACGGTGGTCACGGGAGGCCGAGGGCCAGCTCCGTCGAGGTGCGCCAGCGCATCGGCTTTTTCGACAATGCCCTGGATGCGCCCGGCGAACTTGAGACCCACGATGAGGCCCCCCACGGCGGCGAGCGCCCCCGCCACGGCGGAGCCGGTAAAGAGGAGCACAGTGAGCTCTCGCGTCTGCGTGCTCGAGAGCACGCTGACGAACGGACGGGCCAGATAAAGCAGGAAGAGCCCGCTGAGGGCGGCCGAGACAGCCATGAGGAGGGAAAACACGATGTAGAGGTGGAGCGAAAGTCGGTAGGGCGGACTGTATCTTGGACGTGTCATGCCGGTTGGCGCCCCCTACCGGAGGCCACCCCTCATCGCTTGCCCGATGCTGAAGATGGGCAGGTAGAGGGCGAAGATCACGCTCCCGGCGATGGCGCCCATCACCACGATCATGATGGGCTCGATGAGTGAGGACAGGGTCGCCACCGCCTGATCGACCTGCTGCTCGTAATAGGTGGCGGCCTTGGCCAGCATGGTCGGCAGCGTGCCGCTCTCTTCGCCCGTGGCCACGAGCTGGGTGATCATCCCTGGAAAATGGCCGGTCTCGCGGAGGGTTTCCGCAATGGTCCCGCCGTCCCGCATGCGCTGGGTCGCATCCGCCATGGCGGACTCGATCACCGAGTTGCCGGAGACCTTCGAGACGGTCTCCATGGCCTCGATGAGGGGGATGCCGGCATTGAGCAGCACGGACAGCGTACGGCACGTGCGGGCCATGATGGACTTCCGGATCAGGGAGCCGAAGAGCGGCATTCTGAGCTTGAGCGTGTCGAGAGGACGGCGCCCGCCCCTCGTCTGGGACACCGCGTAGACGAGCGCGCCGAGCACGAGGACGGCCAGGATGACGAGGAGCAGATAGCTCCGGATGGTGCTGCTGATCAGCATGAGCACCCGCGTGGGGAACGGCAGCTGGGTATTGGCCTTGGCATAGACGCTCTCGAAGATGGGCACGATCTTGATGATCATGAACATCACGATGAGGATGGCCACGGTGAGAATGACCGCGGGATACGCGATGGCGCCTTTGACCTTGCGCCGGATGGCGTCCGTCTTCTCGAGATAGACGGTCAGGGTGTCGAGGACGAGGGGAAGTGAGCCCGAAACCTCCCCCGCCCGCACGATCGAGATGTAGAGCTGGTTGAAGACGTGCGGATGCTGCGCGAGCGCATCGGCAAAGGTCGAGCCGGCGGTGATATCGTTGCGAACCCTCTCCAGGATCTTGCTGAAGACCTTGTGGGTCGACTCGGCGGCAAGCGCGGTGAGAATGCGGACGAGGTGCAGGCCTCCGCCCAGCATGGCCGCCAACTGTCCCGTGAAGAGCAGCACGGTGCCGAGGTTGACCCCGCTGGACATGCGCATGTAGGACTCGCGTAACCCGGCCATGAGGGGACTGAGATCCGCGCTCCGCACCCCGGAGCCGCCGATGGTGGGGCTCAGCGACAAGACGATCTGTCCCCGTTCTCTGAACCGCGTGATCAGCTCCGCCTGCTCGGCCGCTTCGGCGGTGCCCCGGCTCACGGAACCCCGGCGATCCGCCACTTCGTACTGATAGACCGGCATGGCTATTCGACGTCCGTGGCCACGGCGAGAACTTCCTCGAGCGTGGTCAGGCCGCGCGCGGCCTGGCGGAAGCCGCTCTGCCGGAGGGTGAGCATGCCGGACTCCACCGCGTAGCGCTGGATCTTGTCGCCGTCGGCGCCGTCGATGAGCATGCGACGCACCTCGGAGTCCACGGCGAAGACCTCGTAGAGCGCCATGCGCCCCGCATAGCCCACGTTGCGACAGGTCCGGCAGCCGCGCCCGCGGTATAGGAGCTCCGGCCCCGGGTCGGGGGCGAAGAGGGCCAGCTCGTCGGGAGTGGGCCGATAGGATTCCTTGCAGTCCTTGCAGACCTTCCGCACGAGACGCTGGGCGGCCGCCACGTTCACCGCGGAGGCGACGAGGAAGGGCTCGACGCCGATATTGATGAGACGGACGAGGGTGGAGACGGCGTCGTTGGTGTGCAGCGTCGACAGCACGAGATGCCCGGTAAGGGCCGCCTTCACGGCGATCTCCGCCGTCTCCTGGTCGCGGATCTCGCCGACCATGATGATGTCCGGATCCTGGCGCAGAATGGACCGGAGGGAGCGTGCGAAGTCCAAGCCGATCTCGGCCTTGACCTGCACCTGCTGGATGCCGGGCTGCCGGTACTCCACCGGGTCTTCGACGGTGATCACGTTCTTGCGGGGCGACTTGATGAACTTGAGCGCGGTGTGCAGCGTGGTGGACTTGCCGCTTCCCGTCGGCCCCGTCATGAGCACCATGCCCCACGCCCGCCGGATACCTTTCAGGAAGATCTCGAGCTGCTCCTTCTCGAAGCCCAGGTTGTCGATGCTGTAGCGTTCGACCACCGCCGCCTTCTCGAGAAGGCGCAACACGACCTTCTCCCCATAGATGGTGGGGAGGGTCGACACGCGGAAGTCGAACTCCATGCCGTGGACGCGCGAAGAAAAGCTCCCGTCCTGGGGCAACCGGCGCTCCGCGATGTCGAGGCGCGAGATGATCTTGATCCGGGAGACCACGGCCAGATGGAGCTGACGCGGGATCTCCAGGAGATCGAAGAGGAGGCCGTCGATGCGGTAGCGGACACGCGTGCGATCGTCGTACGGCTCCACGTGGATATCCGAAGCGCCGTCGAGGGCGGCGCGGCCGAGCACGTAGTTGACCACGCGCACCACGGGCGGATCGTCGGCCTGGCTCTGGAGCTGGCGGATGTCGACCGTGGTCTCCGGCTGAGAGGCGGTGGGGCCGACGGACAGCCCGAGGTCCATCTTGAGCGCGTCGTCGAGCCCGTCGCCCGTGGGCGGTCCCATGGTCGCCCTGCGGTAGGTCTTCTCGATGGCGTCCTGGATGGCGCTCGCGGGGCCGATGCGGAAGTCGACGTCGAGCCCGGTGGCCCGTCGCAGATCGTCCATGGCCATGACGTTCAGAGGGTCGGCGGTGGCCACGATCAGCTTTCGCCCCGATCGCAGCGCCGCGATGACGCCGTACTGGCGGGCGACCTCCTCCGGCACGAGCTTGACCACGTCGGGGTCGAGGGCGTCGAGATCCTGTCGCGTGATCGGTTCCTTGCGGAACTGCGCGCCGAGGTACTTGAGGAGTATGTCCTCGTCGATCAGCTTCATGTCGATGAGGATCTGCCCGAGGCGCTCGCGGGTCTTCCGCTGGCGGTCGAGGGCCTGGTTGAGCTGGTCGGCGGTGAGCAGCTTTTCGTTGACGAGCATCTGGCCCAGGGGCACCCACGCCCAGCGGTCCTGCGAAATGCTCATTCCGCGACCCGCCCCGCGCCCATCTCCTCGAGCCGCGCCACGACAGACGCGCGATCGGGATCGTCGCCCGCGCTCCTCGCGAGGAACGCCCGATAGTGACGCGCGGCCTCGCTGCTGCGGCCCTGACGGTCGAGCGCGACCGCGAGGTTGCGGTGAGCCTCCGGATGCCCGGGCATCGCGCGCAGGGCCCGCCGAAACGCCTCCACACCGCCTGCCTCGTCTCCGGAGCGGATCAGCACCACGCCGAGATTCGTCCACGCCTCGGCGCTGGCGGGATCGAGGCCGGCGGCCTGGCGGAAGGTCGCGACCGCAGCTTCAATGTCTCCGCTTCGGGCCGCCGCCAGACCATTCCGGATCAGCAGGGTCGCACGCTCGCGCGACGATATGGTCGGAGCTGCGGAAACGCTCGCCGGCGTGGATACGGCCACGAGAAGAGGCGGCTTCGGGGCAGGAAGGACCGCCGGGTGCGGGCGGAGCCACAGGGTGAACGCGAGAGCACCCATACCCACCACAATAACCAAACTCCCCAGAATACGCCATGGACGACGTGGCTTGGCGCTCTCCCCGAGGTGAGGGATACCCCCCAAACCAGGCCGAGGAGCCCTCTTTTCGTCCATCCGCGTGAGGATATCGGCCAGCCGGCTCACTGGACACCGCCTTCGACAATGCTGGGGCTCGAACGCCCCCCGGCGACCCGCGAGAGCGCCATCACGGTTCGGGGCCCGACCACACCGTCCTCGTGGAGTTCCCCCACCGCCCGCTGGAAGCGGCGCACCGCCTGCTGGAAGCGGCCGTCGTAGCTCGAGGGAGTCGGCGCGCTCAGGTAGCCGAGCTTCTGGAGGCGGAGCGCGATCGTCGAGAGCGCGGCAGGTGTCATGTCCTCTCGCGGATCGACGGGGAGCTGATCCACGTTCCGCCATACGATCCATGCCGCGCGGGTCCAGGCCGGGTCAAGCGTGTTCAGCGCGAACCGGGCTTCTTCACCCGAAGGAGAGACGAGGGTGGCTGTCTCTCGACCGATCCAGCGGAGGAGATGTGGCCGACCCGCCGGCGCGTCGGCCAGCTCGAGCAGCGCGGGAAGGCCGATAGAGCGGAGGTCCGAGAGAGTCATCGCCGGCACGTAGGTGGCCACCAGCTGGTAGCGAGCGGCGACCCCGGCGACGTCGAGGCTGCCATCGGCCTTCAACGGCCACGGCGGCACCGCTTTGCCCCATGTGGCGTCCGGCACCCCCCAGATGGCCAGAAGCTGCGTCATGAGCTGGCGCTGGGTGTCGAGCGCCGTAGAGCCTTCGATGCGAGCGGCGGTCGCGGCGGCAGCGGACACTGAGGCAGGAGCGGACGCGGGGTCCGGGGTCATGCTCGCCGTCGGCACGACGGGAGCGAGAGCGGCCGCCGACACCGATGGAGCGGGCGGAGCAGACGCGGCGGCCACCATCGGCGCCGCCGGCTGAAGTGACGTGCTGCGCACCGCGGCCCGAAGTCCGTCCACGCGCCAGAGTCCCAAGTAGCCCGCCGCGCCGCCGCCCACCGCCAGCAGTGCGATGGCCAGTCCGGTGACGAGGACCGCGCGCCGGAGACTGCGCCCTCCTGTCCAGACACGGGTGTAGCGATGTCGTCCGTGACGGCCGCCCTCGAGATTCCGGGCCGCGCTCGCCACGAGGCTCGGGGTGATCTCGCGCACGCGATTGCTGTAGCCCGCCATGAGCGCCCGGTCGCAGACGAGATTGATCACGCGGGGAATGCCCCGGCTGAACTTGTAGATTTGCGCGAGCGATCCGCGGGTGAAAGGCAGGGCGCCGGGCAGGCCGGCGATGCGCATGCGGTGCTCGACGTAGCGATAGGTCTCCTTGCGCGGCAACGGTTTGAGATAGCATCGGATGCCGATGCGCTGGTCGAGCTGGCGCAGTTCGTTGAGCCGCAGCTTCTCTTCGAGCTCCGGCTGGCCCACGAGGAGGATCTGGAGAAGCTTGCGGGTCGGCGTCTCGAGGTTCGAGAGGATGCGGACCTGCTCGAGGCACTCGACACTCATCTGCTGCGCCTCGTCCACGATGACGAGCACGGTCTTGCCCTCGCTGCCCGTGGCGAGCAGGTGCTGGGAGAGCGTGGCCATGAGCTCGCCCTTGGTGCTCCCACGCCGCTCCACGCCGAGATCGTCGAGAAGGGTGGCGATGAGATCGACGTCGGACAGATGCGGATTGAGGAGGAGCGCGCTCTGCACGTTGTCGGGCAGATCACGCAGGAGCGCGCGGCAGAGCGTGGTCTTGCCCGTGCCCACGTCGCCCACGAGGGCCATGAGCCCCTTCTGGCTCGTGATGCCGTAGAGCAGCGCGCCGAGGATCTCGTGATGGCCCTTGGACCGGAGCAGGAAGCGCGGGTCGGGGGTCAGGACGAACGGTGGATACTCGAGGCTGTAGTAGGCCTCGTACATCGCGCGCTACCTCCGATCGTTTTCAGCCGGTCGCATGGTCTTCCGGCTCAGTTCGACTTGTCCTTGAGCGCCATGGCTGAGGGGCAGACCGGCGTCGTGGTGGGCGCCTGGCCCCCGATCACAGTGGGGGTCAGGAAGACCACGAGCTCACGCTTCCGGTCGTCCTGGCCTTTCTGCTTGAAGAGCCAGCCCAGCACCGGAATATCCCCGAAGACGGGCACCTTGCGGAGCTGGTCCCGGGTGCTGATCTGGGTAATGCCGCCGATGACGAGGCGCTGCCCCTCGAGCATCATGGCCTCGGTCTGCGTTTTCTGCGTGTTGATGGCAGGCGGAGCACCGTTGGGTCCGAGGTCCACGGGCAGGCCTCGCGTGTCGTTCTGCACGAGCACCGTCATGCGCAGACGATGGGTGCCCCCCGTTCTCGTCACCTGGCTCGCCGGGGCCAGCGCGTCGACCCTGCAGACAACCGCCGGTATGACTTCGAGCTTCAGGGTCGCGTTCTTGAACTGGACCTGCGTCCCCGCCGCGCTGATGGTCGAGTAGGGAATCTCCTCACCGAGGGAGACGTACGCCTTCTGATTCTCGCTCACCACCACTTCGGGGCGCGCGAGCGACTGGGACCGATTCTGGATCCGCAGCGCCTCCAGGGCCAGATTCAGATCCATGTTGGTACCGACGATGCCGAAGGCGAAGCCGCCGCCACCCGAGGCGGCCGCGCCGTCGAGCAGGCTCCCGATGGGCAGATTGACGAGATTGCCGCCCGTGGCGAGGCCCGTGGTGCCGCTGACGGGGATGACGTTGGTCAGGGGCAGGTTGGGATTCGGTGACGAGAAATTCGCAGGAGCGATGCCCGCGGTATTGTTCTGGCCGGAGGTAAAGCCGCGGCCGACGATAGCCGTTCGACTGTTGACGCTGAGCAGGCCGCCGCCGCCCCACTGGACGCCCAGCGCGAAGAGCTCCGTGCGATCGAGAAGCTCGAGCCTCGACTCGATTTTCACCTGCGGAGGCAGCAGGTCGAGGTGCTGATCGATGGCCTGCTTGGCCCGTCGCATCTGCTCGTCATAGAGCCGGAGGACGATGCTGTTCGTCTCGCAGTCGGTGCGGATTGTGGGGGAGGTCTCGGCCGTCGAGATATTGAACGATCCGCCGGGAGTGAGGCCGGCGAGCCCGCCCGCGCCAGGCGCGGGCTCCGTGCTCGGTACCGGGACCACGGGCTGAGGCCCGAAGAGGGCAGAGAACGGCGGCATAGCGCCGAGGCCCCCCGGCGGGCCCACGATCGTGCCTGGAGCCCCTTGGACGGACTGGAGACCGTAGGCACCGGAGGCGGCGCGAGCGAGATTGGCGGCGGTCCTTTCCTGCTCGCTCTGGGCACTCGCGCCCCCGCCCCCCGTCGGGTCGAGGGCCTCGGGCACGAGCTTGGTGGCGTCGTCGGGCTTTTTCACCCGGCACGCCGTGAACGTCGCGTTCGGTCCGATGCCGACCATGGCCGCGACCGCCTTGCTGATGAGGCCCGGGTCCGCATAGCGGAGCCGGACGATTTCCTGCTTGATCTCCCCTCGCCTCGCGATCAGCTCCGCGTTCTTTCTCGTCACCTCGGAGGCGGCGAGCTGGATGGAGCTGTCGGCGGCCTGCTTCTGCAGGTCGTTGATCCTCTTGGTCAGATCGGCGTCGCGTCCCGCCCGAACGATGAGGGCGTCGTTCCGGCTCCGCTCGTCCTGGACGAGGCGCGCCGCGGTGCTCACGCGCAGGAGCTCGCCCTGCCGGATGCAGACGAGACCGCTGGACTCGAGGATGGCCTGGAAGACGTCGCGCACCGGCGCGCGGTAGAAGTCGAGGGTGACCGTGCCCTTGACGTCGTCCGTCACGACCATGTTGACCTTGTAGCTCTGCGCGAGCAGCCGGAGGGTATTTTGCGTCGCCGCTTCCCTCAGGGCGAGGTTCACCGTGTCCATGGGCAGGCGCTCGTAGCAATCGAGGCTGCGCGGGCTCGGTATCGTCGGATCCAGAGGAGCGGGTGGAGCCTGGGAGAATGCGACCGAGATCCACAGCAGGGGCGCTGCGGCAGCGGCCACCGTCACGATTCGTGTCAGAGCATGCATGGCCTACGCTACCTCCCTGTCAACTCGGACTGGCCTCTCAACTCGGACTGACTCCTGGTATCGGGCGGGCGCAGCGCGGGCGCAGTTTCTCCCGCCGACGACGGCCTGCCCGGAGACGACAGCAGGGGAGCGGGCGGCGGTCCCGGCTCCGGCGGTTTCCCGGGCGCGGCGACGGTACGGGGCGCACCGATTTCGGGGAGCGAGAGACGGCGCGGAGTGCCATCGGGCTGGCGCAGCAATACCGCCGTGTCCGTGATGTGCTCGACCGTGTGCCCCCCAACCTTGTCGCCCGCCCTCACGATCTGATTGTTCAGGATCGCGAGATGGCCACCGGGAAACCCCACAATCCCCTGCAGGTCGAAAGCCTCTTTCGGGGCGGCACTCTCGGTCTCGCGGGGCCTCTCCACGGACGGACCGAAGGAGAAGGGATCCCGGGACTGGGTGGCCGTCGAAGGCACCGGTAACGAAAGCCCCGCCTGCGGTCCAGGCTGAGAGAGGGTCACGCCGCTCGCCTTGGCGGCGTCGTCGATGATCCTTCGAGCCTGCTGAGTCAACTGGAGGGCCGTGACCCTGAAACGGGCAAGGACTTCCGGCGGGAGACGGGAGGGAGGAGCCTGCTGACCTGCCACGGCGACCGGCGGAGGGGCAGCCTGAGACTCCATAGACACGTTCTCGAGAGTGCCGCGGTCATTCTCTACTCGGGTGGCCAAATCCACGAGGTCCTGGAAAGGACCCTGCACGGTCACCGCGTGCCAGGACTTGCTGAACTGTGGCGTGTCCTGCTGCTCGAGCGGGCCGACGGCCAGCACCCGGAGACGCGAGCCCTGGGCGAGATCGGCTACACGAGAAAGGAAAGCCACGGGGTCGCCCGTTGTCCCGGTCCAGCTCATCTCCTGGAGTATGGCCGAGTTGGACCGCATCTCCACCAGGGTTTCCTGCTCCTTCTGCGCGATCTCAGCTTTGAGGCGCGCGACCTCGGCGGCGGCGGTGACGCTCCGTGTCGCGAGCGAGCGCGAGTATTGCAGGAGCCCGATCAGCGTAACGGTGAAGACCACCACGAGGGCTATCCAGAAAATGGTCAGCTGGCGCTCCCTCACCGCGACTTCTCCGAGAGCGTGACCAGGATCTGCAGTTGCGCCCCTTCGCCGGAGGTCGTGCCGCCGCTCCCCGGCTGTTTCAGCTCCCAGCTCTTGAGCCGGTAGCGCCGGTCGATGGCCGGGTCTTTCAGCAAGCTACCCATGAACGACGCAATCTCCAGCAGCGGAGGGGGGCCCGCCCTGAGCGGCGTTACGGCGTCGATTTTGAGCTCTCCACCGCCCGCCGCGACACCTTGCGCCGGCGTCTGGCCCGGAGGAGGCGCGGGCGGGGCCGGCGGCAAGCCCGCCTCGACCTTCTGCAGCTTGATCGTGGGCGGCGTCTGGCGACGGAAGGCGTTGAGGACATCCGCCCAGCGCACTTGGCGTTTCGCTTCGACGCCCAAGGCTTGCAGGTCCTCCCTGAGGAGACGGAGGTTGCCATCGCGCGTGGCGAGATCCGCGCGGAGCCTGGGAATGGCGCCTTGATCCCTGGACAGCCGGAACGTGGGCGGGAGCACGAGCACGATCACCACGAGCAAAATGACGCCGGCGCCAATGCCGGCAGCGACCAACAGACGGCGCCCACCCTGCGGGCCGACGAACCAGTCCTGCCATGAGGCGGCCACAAGACCGGGATGCAGCAGGTCGAGTGTGAACCGAGCGCTCATAGTCCCCTGAGCGCGAGCCCGAAGGCCTGGAGGAACTGCGGTCCGGGCGGGCGGGGCACATCGCCGATCTGCGGGGCACGGACGTCCACGGTCTGGAACGGGTCCATGACCTCGAACGGCGCGGAGAGCCCGAGCCGGTCGCCCAGCCAGCGGCCGATGTAGGGGATGTCGGTCCAGCCCGCAAGCGCGTAGCGCGGGAAGCTCTCGCGATCGTACTCGGTGCGATAGAAGGTGAGCGAGAGGCGGATGTCCTCCGCCATGCGTTCGACCACCTCTCGGCAGGCCGCCTCGGCCTTGGGCGCTTCGGCGGGCGCGATCGTCCGCGTGAAGCTCTCGGTCGAGAAGGGCGAGAGCTGGAAGGCGACACGGATCTGCTCGGTGAATACCTCAGCACCCACTTCGAGGTATCGCGCGACCACGGGCCCTTTCTCGCTGAAGAGGCAGAGCACGGAGTTCTGCCGCCCGATATTCACGACGACGAGGAGCTCACCGGGCTCCAGGTCGGTCAAGTGGAGCGCGCCGTTCAGGATGGCGAGCGGCTCCACGTCGAGGATCTGGACATTGACCGACGCCCGCCTGAGGAGCTGCGAGCGCTCGTCCACGAGGGCGCGGGGCACGCTCACGGAGAGAATTTCGTGGGTGCTCTTGTCCGGACCCGCGCGCAGGATCTGAGCGTCCAGCACGGACTCGTCGGGCGGAAGCAGACCGAGCTCCCGATACTGCATCTCGAGCGCGGGGATGATGCGCGAGGGCGGAAGGGGGGGCAGGCTCACCTGACGGATGACGACCTCGGAGCCCCCGACCGCGGCAATCACCGGCTCGCTATCCGCTCCGGCATCGGCCATGGCGAGATGGATAGCCTGATTGACCGTCTGGGCCTGGGTTTCCGCGGCAACGGGAGCGCTGCCAAGCCCGGTGATGACCAAGTCATTGCCGCGCCCTTCGAGGGCGAGAGCCTTGACGGAGCCCGAACCGACGTCCAGCCCGATCACCTTCCGCTTGCGCAGGAGACTCCCGAGCATTGGCCCTCGTTGATCTCGCAACTACCCGACGTGATCGGCGGGCTTCCCCCGCTGAATGGCACCCGATTGAAGGGACTCAAGAATATCAGCGGAATCACGAGAGTCCCAAGCGAATACTCGCATTTATTGATAGCCGCAGATGCCGGAGGGCGTGGGCGGCAGCGTGTCGCTGAGACCCCTCCGACACTCGATCCAGAACTGGGGCACAGGCGTGACCTGCCAGCGCCCGCCGGAAAGCTGACCGGGCACCTCGTAGGGGGCGGGCAGCTCGTTCGGTATCTTCCGCTGGTCGAAGAAGCTCGCCTGGAAGAAGCCGGGGATCTTCCCGCCAGTGCCTATCCCTCCGCAGCCACCGCTGTTGCGGAAGCAGATGTTGTCAGCCCTCAGCATTCCCGCGATCACGACGTCCTGCTTGACCGTGATGTTCGCCCCCGACACGAAGAAATAGCCCATGATTCGAGGGACGCCGGCTCTGATGGTGGCAAGGTCGATGTTGCTTTGCAGGGTCATGACGGCGAGAAGGTGGTTCTCGGGAAACTTCTCACCCGTGCAGGACGGGCCAGTGGCGCAGTGACTTTGGAGGCCGGCGTCGATCTGCACCCCTCCGGGAAAGGTCACGATGAGGGCCGTGCCGCGATAGTTGTAGGTGCTTGCGCTCGGACTGTCGATACCCCATCCGAACTGGATCAATGCGAGGACAGGGTGGCTCGGCGCATTCGGATTCTCGCACCCCTTCTTGCCGGACACGGGGTCGTCGATACCGAACTCCAGGGTGAAAGGCAGCGGCTGAGTCCCCGCTACCCCTCCGTCCCCCGCCCCGAAGCTACTGAAGATGAGATCGCGCCTCCAGCAGATCTCCGCCGGCCGAACCAACCCCGTCACTCTGTCCTTGAAGGTGAGCTGATGCCTGAAGGGTGGTGTCGAATCCGTCAGCTTGTTCGCGGTGCCGATGAGCGATGAGAGCGTGATCGTGCCGCCCGAGTTCTGGCCGCAGTTGATCGGTGTGATGCAGTTCGCCGGGTTCAGCAGGGTTCCGACCGCGATGACCGCCGCGCGCGGCAGGAACCAATTGTTGAAATAGCCCGCCGGGTAGTCGGTGGCGGCCACGTTGTCGGAGATGGTGGCATCGTCGTTGAAGGACGCCGCCATGTACCAGGAGCCCGCGCGATTGACGAGGGGGCCAAGAGGCGGGTTATTCGGATACGGCTTGGTCAGGTTGCCGCGGTCCACGAAGACCGACGCGCCGCCATTGAAGGGTTGCGGTGCGCCCCCCGTGCACGGCAGCGCGCAGCCTCCAGCGATATAGACACCATCGAGGGGACCCTTGCCGATCCGGGTCGGACTCCCGTACAGGGCGGTGGAAACGCTCTGGCCGAGGGACGTGCCGCCCCCGACGTTGACCATTTGGCTGACCGCATTGCCGAAGATCTTGATCTCGGCACCGAGCGACTCGACGAGGTTGGCGCCGCCCGCACAGCTGGTGCTCGGAGGGCAGATGCGCTGCTTGGGGGTCAGGCGGACCAGCGTGTCGTTGGCGGCCTCGGATTGCGAATATCCGGATGTTGAAGAGAGCGGATACCAGTTGTTCACCATGCCGGCATTGCTCCCGCCCCTAATGTCCAGGGCGGGGTTCGCAAGCGGCACGCCGAGGATGTGAACGGAGCCGCCGATGAGCACTTCGCCACTGACCGCGGGAGCTCCGCTCCCCGCGATGATCCCGCCTGCCCACGGCGACGTGCTGGACGCCCTCACCAGGGTCTGGACGGTGCGCGTGCGCGTATTGCCGCCTCCGTCGGTGGCCGTTCCCGTGCTGCGCAGGAAGGCCAGGTTGGCGCACCACGTGGGATGGACGGTGTCCGGGAAACACTGGAGTCCGGTGGGATACGTCAGACCGACGGCATCGATCGGATTGTTCGCCTCCGCGATGGTGAGGTACTTGACCTCGAGCGTATACGTCCCGCCGGGGTCCACGGCCCCCGCGAAGGGCCCGGCCGCGATGGTCTGCGCCCCCACCGTCGCGTTGCTCAGGCTCGCCGGATGAAACTGGGTCGTGTCACACGGCGTCGGAGCGCAGGTCGTCGAGCCCGCCACGAAGGACTCCTGCCCCGGCGGATGGGACAGGTAGAGGTTGCGAAGCTCGCGACTACCGCGCTCGATGCCCGCCTGGGCAATCTCGTAGGCGCGGTAGTCGATGACGCTGGCCGCGGAGAAATTGGACTCGATCAAGGCCAGGTCATAAACGGCGAGCCCGAGGAGGGACACCACGGCCACCGAGACGATGGCGATGAGGAGAATGCTGCCCCGCTCGTTCGAGGAAGAGCGAAGGAGCCTGCGGGGGAGGCTCGCCTGGAGTGGGCTCACGATGAGGCGCTCAATTCCTCGTGGTGAAGCTGGCGGTAAAGCGCTGGCCCGGAAAGCTGTCGCTGGCCGCGAAGACCACCCCGGGTATATCGAGGTCGAAGCGGAAGTCGAAGAGCGGCGTGACCACCTGACGGCCCGGATCGAAGGCGTTGCCCGTACTGTTGGGCAGGCTGGCCACGCTCTGGAAGAAGATGTTCCTGGCCACCAGCTGCGTGGCGGCTTTCCCGGGGGCGTTGAGCGCGTGCTGGATCACGAGGAGATTCTCGGGCGTGTTCGTGCACGCTCCCCCCACCGTCCAGGCGGCCAGCGTACAGCGGTAGAGCTGGGGCCCGGGATCGCCCGTGTAGTTCCACTCATAGACGCAGCGCGTGTTGCCGAGCGAGGTCATGTAGATCACCGCCTTGCCCGTCGCGCTCTGAGGTCCACAGTTCTGGATCTGGAGCGCGGCCGCGGCGGTGAACTCGCGCTGCATCTGCTCGACGACGGCGGTGCCGGTGCGCTGGACGAAAGCCTGAGTGGCCGCGACGTCGAAGCCGGTTCTCGCCGTCTGGAACATGCCCGCGAGGGCGAGGGCAATGATCGAGAAGATGCCCACCACGAGGAGAGCCTCGATCAGCGTGAAGCCCTCCTGATCGCCCCGGGCGTGGAGTGGCGCCATCGCCTTCACTTTCTCACCAGCACGGTGGACAGGATCACCGGTCGCGTCTGGACGTCCGTGTTGTTGCTGCCCGGCTCCTTCATGCGCACCATCACCGTGACGAGTTTCGCCTCGACGGTGCCGGGGTTGAGGGGAGGCGGACACGCTCCGTCGTTCCAGGCGATGGCGAAGTTGGTCGGGCATACCCCCGTGATGATGGTCCGCCGGCGGAATCCGGGGACGGCATCCGCGTCGCTCAGATTGTTGATCTGCACGCCGTCGGCCGCCGTCTCCTCCCGGGGATCGGGCAGGGTCGGCGAGCCGAAGCCTGCCGCGCGAACCTGCTCCAGCCGCTGTTCGGCGATGGACAAGGCCGCCCGGTCGTCGCCCCCACCCTGGACCATGGCCTGACCCCTGCCGAACATCATGGCCATGCCCACCCCTGCGATCGCCACGATGGCCGCGCCGATCAGGACTTCGATGAGCGAGAAGCCGGCCGCGCTCGAAAGCCGCCGGCCCATGACTTTCATGGGCCTCGGAGTACGCGTGGCGGGGAGCGGCCTTACGAATTTTGGAGATATCCTCGGCATCCCGTAGGCATCCTCCTGCTTCACGCTTCGACTTCGGCCTTCGTGTCCGGTCGGACGGCAACGGAAAGCAACTCCGGAGGAGTCCCAAAAACCCTTACGCGCCGCATAATTCGACACGCTCGAAGCTAGCTCCCGGGTCGCTTCCCTGTCAACGTCCGCGATGCTGGCTCGAATCGGCGCTCCCGCTTAACGTTTTCAATGGTTTATGGCTACAAGGATCGTGCCATGCCGTATAATTCGCCACGCCATGACAGCTCCCCTCATCGCATTCCCCCTGAGCGAAGAGCAGCGCCGGATTCAGGAGCTGGTGAGCGGATTGGCCGACTCGATCTTCCGCGAGCGGGCGGCCCGATGGGACGAGCGCGAGGAGTATCCGTGGGACAACATCAAGGAACTGGTGGCCCACGGTCTCATGGGGATGACCTTTCCCGTCGAGTACGGCGGCCGCGGCGCCGGCGTCCTCGAAGCCGTGCTCGCCATCGAGGCGGCGGCGCGTGTGTGCGGGGTCACCGGACGCATTCTCGTGGACTCGAACTTCGGCGCGGTGGGCGCCATCGCTCACTACGGCACGGATGCGCAGAAGCGCGCCTTCCTTCCCTTGGTCGTCCAGGGCGACAAGCCCGCGATCGCCATCACCGAGCCGAACGCGGGATCGGCCGCCGCCGATATGACGAGCGCCGCGCGACGGGACGGCGACGACTGGGTGCTGGACGGAGTGAAGCATTGGATCACGGGCGCGGGCGTGTCACGCACCTACGTCGTCTTTTGCCGCTTCGATGGCATCGGGGGTGCGCCGGGCATCGGCGCGATCATCGTGCCCTCCGACGCACCCGGGCTCACCGTGAGACGGCGCGAGCGCGCCATGGGCATGCGGGGCATTCCCGAGGGCGAGGTCGCCCTCTCGGGTTGCCGCGTGCCGTCGGATCATCTGCTCATCGGGCCCGGTGGATTCAGCCGTCTCATGTCGGCCTATAACGGCCAGCGGCTGGGTGCGTCGGCGGTGGCGCTGGGCCTGGCCCAGGGGGCGCTCGAAGCGGCGGTGAGCTATGCAGGCGAGCGGCGGCAGTTCGGGCGAGCCATCGCCAGCTTCCAGGGGCTGCGCTGGATGCTCGCCGATATGGCCATGGAGGTGGAGTCGGCGCGACAGATGATCTACCGCACGGCACAGAACGCTGGAGCGGGCCTGCCCGACCAGCACGCGGTGGCGGCGTGCAAGGTCGCGGCGAGCGAGATGGCCATCCGCGTCACCAATCAGGCGCTGCAGGTCTATGGCGCCAAGGGATACTCGCGCGATTGTCCTGTCGAGCGCATGGTGCGCGACGCCCGCATGTTCACCATCGCGGGCGGCACCGTCCAGATGCTGCGCAATCTCGTGGCGAACCGCGTGCTGGGCCGCGCCGGGCGCAACGGGGACTGAGACTACCCGAGCACCTCCTTGTAGGTCGCTTCGTCGAATCCCACGATCAGCGTGTGTCCCTTCCGGAGAGTGGGCGCCCGCAGGTTGCCTGTCGGACCCAGCAGCAGCTCCAGGAGGTCGCTCTTGGACGGCCGGCCCTTGCGCAGATCCACGTGAATGACCCGCTTGCCCTTGGCCACGTGAATCTCATCCACGTTGGCGAGCACCGAGAGGGCCTGCTCGCCCTTGATCGTCTGCTTCTTCGCGTCGACCTGCTTCTCCGGGCTGATCCTGCGCTTGGCAAGGAACCCTTGCGTTTTCGCGCAGGTCTGTCAGCCGTTCCGGTGATAACTCCATTCGATGGTGGCCATGGCGTGGCTCTCCTGTGGTGAGACCTCGGTCAGGGTCGGAGCTCGAACGTACGGTCCAGCCAGAGCGGAACGGCCAGCGCGGTCTCGTCCGCGAATTTGAGGAGGACGTAGGACCAGTGCAGGGACACGTGGATGCCACTCCCTTTCGGCCTCACCGTGAGCTTCGAGGCGTCGATGGGGAGCTTTTTGCGCCGGGCCGCCACGAGGATCGCCTCTCGTGCGTCGACGGCGAAATCGAGGAGCGTCGAGTCCGAACCCTGCCCGACCGCCGCGGGGGCCCGCGGCCGGCGGTCTACCTCGAACACCGCCTGATCGACGAGCTGGCGCGTTTCGAAAAAGCTGGCGCCCACCACCACCGCGCCATACGCGAGAAAGCCGATGATGGCAACCCCCACGAGGCGGCGGATGACCGTGCGGACTCTCACGCGTGCTCTCTCCCGGCAATCATCAGAGCGGCCACCACACTCTAAGCCGGCCCCTCCCCACAGGCAAGGCCACGGTGTTGGCCGCGATCGACGCCGCATGATAGGGTGACAGCGCTGTGACCCTCGCCAACCTGCCCTGGCGCGCGATCATCGCCGGGAGCCTCGTCGGGCTCGCCGCGGCCCTCGCCGACGTCTACGATTTTTCCGGCTTCCTCGCGAACAACGAGCTGAAGGCGATCAACGGGCAGTTCGCGCTGCGGGGACCTCGAGCGCCCACCGCGCCCATCGTCATCATCACCATCGACGAGGACTCCTTTGCCGAGCTCAATATGCCGTGGCCCTGGCCGCGGGCGCTGCACGGGAAGCTGATCGACGTGGTGAGCCGCGGCAAGCCGATCGCGATCGCCCTCGACATCCTTTTTCTCGAACCGTCCGCGCACGGCCCGCGTGACGATGAAGCCCTCGCCCACGCCATCACCCGCTCGGGCAAAGTCGTGCTCGCCGCCGGCCTCAGCGAGGTGCGGGAGTCGGGCTGGATCAAGGAGAAGCGCGACCTCAATCCGCCCCTCCCCCTGCTGCGCGAGGGCGCCGCGGCCTGGGGCCCCGTGAACATCATCACGGACCGCGATGCCTTCGTCCGCCGGAGCCGGATCACCCTCGAATTCCAGGGGAAGGAGTGGGCGGGCTTCGACCTCGACATCTATCGACTCGCCAAGGCGGCCGGCGTCTCCGCGGCGCCCCTGCCCACGAATCCCGAGTTCCTGATCAACTACGTCGGCCCGCCCGGCACCTTCCCGCGCGTCGCCTACTCGCGGGTGGTGAGCGGAGAGGTCTCCCCGGAGATCTTCGAGGGACAGATCGTGCTCGTGGGGGCGACCACCCAGATTCTGCACGATGTCTTCCCGACTCCCTTTGCGCCCCTGCGCACTATGCCGGGCGTGGCCATCCACGCGAATATCGTGGACACCCTGCTCGCGGGCATTCCGATTCGTCGCGGGCCGCCTTGGGCCGACGCGGCGCTGGCCGTGCTGGCGGGCGGAGCGGCGGGATGGATGGCCACGGCCTTCCGGCCGCTCCCCGCGTTTCTCCTCGTGATGGGCGGGGCCCTCGGCTTCCTCGCCGCCACCCACGCCGCGTTCCGATTCGGGCGACTTTGGCTCGACGTCCTGCCCGTACCTATCGCCCTCCTCGTGCCGTACGTGGGCGTGGTCGTCAAGAACTTCGCCCAGGAGCAGCTCGAGAAACGGCGGCTGTCGCGTTTCTTCTCGCCGAACGTGGTCAAGGAAATCGTACGCCAGAAGGACGACGCGGGGCTGGGAGCGGGACGGCGTCGCATGACCGTGCTCTTCTCCGACATTCGCGGCTTCACCTCCATGTCGGAGAAAATGGAGCCGGAAGAAGTGGTGACCTTCCTGCGCGAATACCTGACCGAGATGACCGAGGCCGTCTTCCACCACGGGGGCACCGTGGACAAGTACATCGGCGATGCCATCATGGCCCTCTACAACGTGCCCTTCGAAGCACCGGACCATGCCGCCCAGGCCGTGCGCACCGCGCTCGAGTTCCAGCGGCGGCTCACTCCGCTCGCCGAGCGATTCGCGGCCAAGCACAGAGGCACCCTGGCCTGCGGGGTCGGCATCAACACGGGGGAGGCGGTGGTGGGCACCATCGGCTCTCGCCAGCGCCTCGAGTACACGGCCATCGGTGACGCCATCAACCTGGGCTCCCGGCTCGAGAGCATCACCAAGGACTTCAATGTGCCGGTGGTGATCAGCGAGGCGACGTGGCTCGAGGTGAAGGATATCTTCGAGACGCGCTACCTCGGCGAGGTGACGGTGAAGGGCAAGGAGATCCCGGTCAAGATCTACACCGTGCTGGACACGGAGCCCAAGGCGGCGGCGCCCGCGTGAGGGGAGACGCGGCTCAGGTCCGGCTGCGAGCCGAGAGCTGGATGCTGACCGCCTGGTCGAGGTAGTCGAGGTCGAACGGCTTGGGCACGTAGTCGGACGCGCCCATCTGCAGCACCTTCGAGGTGATCTCGATCTCCGCGTTGGCCGTGATCATGATCACGGGCAGAGTGGGTCGTTCGGCGACGAGGCGCTTAAGCGTCTCCAGGCCGTCCATGTCGGGCATGGCCACGTCGAGGAGCACCACGTCGGGATTGACCGTCTCGAGCATGGCCAGGGCCTCACGTCCGCCCGCGGCCACGCTCACCGCATGGCCCCTGCTCGCGAGGAAATCGCGAGTGGTCATGCGCACTTCGGGATCGTCATCCACCACGAGAATCTTGCCGCTCATGACCATCCCTCCTCGCGGCGGCGGCTCCGCGGAGATGTAACGCTGATGCGGCGATGATACTATCCGGGGCTTCGAGGCCCTCAACAAAAGCGCGCTCGCCCCGCCGGCGTGGGGCAGAATCACGCGCAGCGTGCTCGATCGCAGACCCGCCAAGGTCTCAACGGCGTTGAATTCTTCTCTCGACCGGGGCTCCTTGCCGCAGGAGCAACCGTCCGTAGCCGCGCGCTTCCGTGAGGCTCTCCGCCTCGATCCCGAGCACCCCGCCGGCTGGATCAAACTCGGTATCGTCCTCCGGAGACGCGGCGAGGGAGAGGAGGCCGAGCGGGCGTGGGCCCATGCCCTCTCGTGCGGGCGGGCGAAGCGTCTCGCCGCCCGCGTGGCCATCAGCGAGCCCGTCGCGTGTTCTGAGGGAGCGCGCCCGTGAGCGTCGCGCGCGGCGGACGGGCGCGCTGGGCGGTACCCGCTCTGGTGGTCGCGCTCACCCTCCTCGTCTTCCTGCCGCCCTCTACCACGAGTTTCTGGGCTGGGACGACGCGAAGAACTACCTCGACAATCCGCACTATCGAGGCTGGGGGCCCCGCCAGCTCGCGTGGATGTTCACGACCTTTCACATGGGCCACTACATCCCGGTGACGTGGATCTCCCTCGGCCTCGACTATCTGCTCTGGGGGATGAGCTCTTCGGGCTATCACCTGAGCAATATCCTGTTCCATGCCGCGACGGCGCTGGCCTTCTACTTCCTGAGTCTCCGGCTCCTGCGCGCGGCGCGGCTGGGGATCACGGACAGTGATCTCAGGATCGGCGCCGCCCTGGCCGCGCTGCTCTTCGCCATCCACCCTCTCCGCGCCGAGTCGGTCGCTTGGGTCACGGAGAGGCGCGATGTCCTCTCGGGTCTCTTCTACGTGCTGAGCCTGATCGCGTATTTGAAGGCGCTGGACGGCACGGACCGCGCGCGCCCGCGGTGGTACTGGACATCGGTCGGATTCTTCGCGTGCGGCCTCCTGTCGAAATCGATCGTGGTGAGCCTGCCCGTCGTCCTCCTCGCCCTGGACGTCTACCCGCTCCAGCGGCTCGGGGGAAAGCGGGGGTGGCGGCGCACCCCGGTGTGGCTCGAGAAGGTGCCGTATTTCGCGCTGGGGGCCGTGGCCACGGTGATCGGATTCCTCGCTCTGTTCACGCTCGGCAATACACGCTCGCTCGCCGAGATGGGGCCGCTCTATCGGACGGTGCTGTCGATTCACGGTCTCGCGTTCTACCTTTGGAAAAGCGTGATGCCTTTCGGGCTCTCTCCTCTGTACCCACTCGACTTCACCGTGACCTGGCTCCATTTTGGCGCGGTGGGAGGTCTCCTTGGCGTCGCCGTGCTCATGCGGCAGCGATGGCCGGCCTTCACGGTGGCGACGATTGCCTACATCGCGACTCTCTTGCCCGTCCTCGGCATCTTCCAGAACGGTCCCCAGGCCGCCGCCGACCGCTACACCTACCTCGCCTGCCTCGGTTGGGCCGTCATTCTGGGCGGCTTGGCCGCGCGGCCCTGGGCGGGGCGAGACGTGATTCGCGTGGTGCTCTCGATCTGGGTGGTCGCCATGCTGCCGCTGACATGGCAGCAGGTTGCCATCTGGCGGGATTCGGCGACACTCTGGTCCCACGCCATCGCCCTTGCCCCGCAGAACCGCGCGGCACACTTCAACCTGGCGGGCGCGCACGAGGAGGCGGGCCGCTATGCAGCGGCGGTGGCGGAATACGAGGAGGTGGCGCGGCTTTCGAATCGATTCAGGGGGCGCTGGTACATCACGATCGGTTGGAACTACGAGAAGGCGAAGGTGGACCGCCTGGCTCTCACCGCCTTCCGTGCCGCGCTCAGCCTCGAGCCCGGCCTGAGCGACGCGTGCGAAGGCGTGACGCGGGTGGCAAAGCGCCTTGGCACCGACCGAGGATCGCGCCCCGGCTGTCCCGACGGATAGGCGGGCGCGGGGAGAGCAGCCTCACAACCACTCCCCCGCGCCGCGGACCAGCTAGCAATCCTGGCCGGCCGCCACGGTGGCGGGAGGAGTGGAGCTGGTCACGTCGCACCTCAGCTCCACTCCCGTGGCCGTCCCGAACATCGAGAGCGACATG